>Ga0256840_1001425_pt1 | contig 22522 bp, 21 predicted proteins | sample 355202metaG_FD_185969 | JGI IMG/M metagenome (GOLD analysis project Ga0256840, IMG submission 185969) | Hydrothermal vent microbial communities from Mid Atlantic Ridge, Atlantic Ocean - 355-202 | ecosystem: Environmental > Aquatic > Marine > Hydrothermal vents | place: Atlantic Ocean: Mid...
TTACATTAGCCAGTCGCATCCAAAATGTGAATTGGCCTGTGGTTGGTAAAGTTATGGCAATAATAATATTGCCAAAAATTGCAGGCCTCATTGGCTTATTTAGCTTTCCTAATTATTGGTTGGTAATAGCTGTATTTAGCATCACTTTATTCTACGGTATCACTTGGCTAATAAATTACACAATAAAAAGCCAATCAAAAATGGTCGATACCATACTATTGATACTAGGAGGCTATGTTAGCGGCACATCTTTGATTGGCGCACCATTAATTGCAGCGGTAGTCGCAAGATATGTCACGCGTATTCAATTGCGAGAAACACTGTTTGTGCTTTGGATAATTCTGGTCACCTTTAAAATGGGAGCCTTCATTGCTTATGAGGTCGAACTACAATGGCAGCTTAGTTTGTTCCTCTTACCTTTTGTAGGAATCGGTCATTTTGTAGGTTTAAAAGCACACGACTATCTTATTACAAGCGATAGCACTGTGTTCCATCGCTTTCTAGGTGCATCGTTGGTAATTGTGTCTTTGGCTGGTTTATTTAAGTATATTCTCCAAAATTAATACTTCCATAAGTTTATGTATGATCAAGGAGGCTTGCTAGTCTCAGTCTCCACTCCAAGCATCAAATAATGTAACTAAATTATCTTCCGTTGGATTATCGTTGAATGACTCCAGTCGAGCCCTCCATTGATCCCAACTAACAGTTAAGTACAGTGCATCTTCGATTTGCTTGATGGTATAACCTTCAACAGAGTCAAATAAGAGATTATTAAAGCCTCCATTATGTACATCATTTGTATTTTCATTGGTTACTACAGGGGTAAATTCATCCATCATATCAACAACAACTCCAGTATAATCAGTATAATTGGAGTTATTTCTTTCAATTCTCTGTCCTGTATTTAAGATATCATAAACCATTTTTGTTAAAACCCATGATACTCCTTTTGCCCAAGATTCTTGTACTCTTTTTCCGGATGGAGTTAGAGTGAGCAGAGTATATGCAGAAATATCCATTAGCGAATGAGAGAGATGAGCTATTTCATGAATAGTTGTCTTATACGTCTTCATCGATGGACGTCCATACATCCTAATAGCTATTTGATTGAGGTCAATTACAAAATTTCCACGCAAGTCGGAGCGGAAAGATTCATATGCCCTTATATTGAGTTTTCTTACATACCATCTCGACGGTCTACTTAGCCCCTTTATATTCTCATAAAAATAATGATTAGCTGCTCTTAAAATTGCAGAATAATATTGGTTTAAGCCCCCACTTATATCCCAGTTCCAATCCCCTATTTTCAGTGGTCCATTATGCTTTGCTACCCACCAATAAGAACTTTTAATGTTGAAATCATGTCTTTGCCATTTAATAGAATATCGTGCACCACCTCTAAATCGGCCATTAAGCGAAAAATGCCCATTTGCATCTGTGAGGCCTGTATAGGTAGTGAAATAACGTCTCGCTCTTACCCTGACACCTTCTAACGGAATATAACTTCCTCTTTTAGTGCCCATAACAGTTACATATGCTGCTTTTCTGCAAGCCCATTCGTCATCAGGTTCATCCTTTGGGTTTGTTTTATCGTGAAAGCAATCAGAATAATCCCAGTGATCAAATGTTTTGGAAATGATATAGCTATGTTCTCCTAAAGAATTATCCCATACTCTAATTTTTCCTGTTGGGCGCCAGCGGCCTCTTCTAAGCGTGGCTTGATTGGCTGAAGGTAAGTTCCCAGAAATGTATAATGCCTCATCAACAAGTGAATCTATCTCGATAATTTCTTTATTATTTTTGTTAGCATAGTTTTCATCTGGAATATAAAGCTCAGATAATATTTCAAAATTCACTCCAGTTGGAAGTAATTGACCCTTTTTTACAGAGGCATACTGGTAGGTGGGTTGACTCTCTGGAATTTCTGGATCATGATAATAATCGCCATCTTTCGCTATTTTGTTATCCAATGGGTGATCATAAAGAATAAGGCTGCTATCACTTTCAAGAATGTCGAGTTGTTCTGCGGTGGTAGGCATGAATTTAATATAAAGGTGCGTTGCAGATATAGCTAATTTTAAGGATAAATTTGAAGCTGCTTTCTGCATATTTTCTACAGAATAAGGGTTATGAATTTTTTCACCTAAAACTAATTTCGTATTAGATTTATTATGGTAATCCTTAAGTAGAATCCCTTCAGATGAAGGAAGTTCTTTTGCTACTATAAAATTAAAAGGGAGACTCATAATTAATGTTATTATTAAAAATATACTACGCATAATATTTCCATTTGTTCTGCTTGATTTATACATATGATACCTTAATTACAATTACTCTCATATGTATAAAATAATTAATTGAGCTTAATGATTTAAACTATTCTTGGAACACTGTCATGGGAAATAACTTTATAGCAATTCATCACACCAGTTACTTAGTCGCTGATATAGATCATTCAAAATATTTCTACCATACTATTTTAGGTTTAGAAATTGATGATTCTCGCCCCATTTTTTCATTTGATGGCTTGTGGTTAAATATTAATGAAAATCAACAAATTCATTTAATCTGTGTTGATAACCCAGACTCTGCTGACCGTCCAGAGCATGGAGGTAGGGATAGACATACAGCCTTTAGAGTTAAAGATTTATCTCTTATTGTTTTGCAACTAGATGAGCACAAAATCGCGTATACGATAAGTCAATCAGGAAGAAAAGCCCTTTTTTGTAGAGATCCTGATGGAAATACCTTGGAGTTAATGGAATGAATAAATCTGATATACAAGGAGTATCACACAGTGGCGCTCAAAGTACTGACTCTGTCTCTAATTCTGAATCCACCTTTGAACAAGCTTTTAAAGGTAAGTTTTATGGTGTTCTTAAATGGAAACAACTTGATGAACTTTGGGATATCATCAAAAAAGACAACGAAGATGGTTGGTATATATATGCAATAGGGGATGTGCCACCCACAGAACTGATAAGTGGAGAAGCCTTTCATACAATGATAAATGAGCTCGATATGTTACTTCGTCGGGAACATAATGAGGATTATTGTGGGATTGTTTATACTGATAATCTTAAAACCCCGAGTTTCATTAAGGTGTTTGACCCCAATAATGTAGGAACTTCGTGCAGTATTGCTAAAACCCCACCTTTACCGGGTTGGATAATTAGTAAACTAGCACCTTCTGATTTATTAGCACCGTTGAAACAAACAGCAAAAAGAAAACGCTGGTGGAATAAGTTATTAGAAAAATAATATAACTTATTCAATCTAGCTGGAGAATAATAAAAAATGAATAAGACACTATCAATCTCATTAGTTGCCGCTCTCGGTTTAATAGGCGGTGGAGCTTATATGCTCATGGGTACTAACAAGAACTTTTCTGAATATGTCCCCGATACGGTTTCATCTATGCTTGGAGATTACTTGCCTAGCAGTCTTAAAGCGGAGCCACTTGTTGAGACACCCGAAGTAGCTTTCGAAGAAGAACCTGAACAGTTTGAGCAGCAAACACAGGAAGACATACAGGCAAAAAACCAGGAACAAGAAGTGATTACTATTGAGTCACAAAATGATCCAGTTGAAGAAGAACAAGTAGACCAACAACAGGAAGTTGAACAAAGTAATGATGATGTTGTTTCAATAGCAATGGATGAAATTCAGAAGAGTATTAATGATGAATCTACATCCATAGTTACTAAAACGACAAGTGAGAACCCTAAAGCCAGCAATATTACAAAGAAAATCTATGATGTGAACATGGAAATATCCAAATTAGATATGGAAAATAGGGAACTTGAGGAAAAATTTCAAAACATTCTTCGTAAAAACAGAGAATTAGCTAAGAAATTACAAAAAATAGATGAACAATTAGCGAATTGATTTTTTTAGAAATCTAGGGTTCTATAAGCAATCGTTCATAGACACTCTGTTTGCTTTTCGAGTAGAATATGCTTACTTAATTTTGCAACTAAAGAGAAAGTTTATTTAGTTTAAAAATTATAACAATTCATGCCAATAAACGGGATGGTTTCTATCATAGAATACCATCCCGTTTTGTGTGTAGAATAAAATTTAATGTGCGTATTTCGAGAATGTTCTACTGCATTCTCGGTTACACGTTTAAAGAGCGGAGGTCAGCTTGAAAAAGAGCGCAATACTCGTCCTAGAAGACGGAAGTGTCTTTAAAGGACAATCCATCGGATACGAAGCTAGCAGTGTTGGTGAGGTGGTTTTTAATACAGCATTGACAGGCTATCAAGAAATATTAACGGACCCCTCTTATGCCAGTCAGATGATCACACTGACTTATCCCCATATCGGTAACACCGGAATAACCTCAGAAGATGAAGAGGCTGATACTATCTTTGCAACAGGCCTGATAGTTAAAGATGTCCCTAGCCAATACAGTAATTGGCGTGCAGAAGAATCTCTTCCTGAATATCTAAGCCGTAAAAAAGTAGTTGCGATTGCGGGTATTGATACCCGACGTTTAACACGGATTCTTCGAGAAAAGGGCGCTCAACGCGGTTGTATTATTGCTGGTGATATTCTCAAAGAAAACCATGATGATAACGTTGCCGCAGCAATAAAAGAAATAGCAGGTTTTTCTGGTCTTAAAGGTGCAGATTTAGCAAAAGTTGTTTCTACCAAAGAAACCTACACTTGGACTGAAGGCACTTGGGATCTTGATCCTAAGATAAATAAAATATTGGATGAATCTTCCGATACTTTTAATGTTGTCGCTTATGATTTTGGTGTAAAAAAGAATATTTTAAGAATGCTCGTAGATCGTGGCTGTAAAGTCACAGTTGTTCCTGCGCAAACACCCGCAGAAGAAGTTTTAGCAATGAATCCTGATGGCGTGTTTTTATCAAATGGTCCTGGTGATCCAGAGCCCTGTGATTATGCGATTACAGCTATCCAAAATATATTAGATAAAAAACTTCCCACTTTTGGAATTTGTCTTGGTCATCAGCTTCTCGGGCTTGCCAGTGGAGCATCAACGATTAAAATGAAGTTTGGTCATCACGGTGCTAATCACCCTGTTCAAGATTTAGAAACTAAAAAAGTAGCTATCACTAGTCAAAACCATGGTTTTGCAGTTGATGAAGATACTTTGCCAGATAATTTAGTTGCGACGCATCGCTCACTCTTTGATAAGAGTTTGCAAGGTGTGAAACGGACTGATTGCCCAGCATACAGTTTCCAAGGTCATCCAGAAGCTAGCCCAGGCCCGCATGATATTGCACCTATATTTGACGATTTTATTAAACTGATGGCGCAAGCAAAAAATAACCAGGAGGCACGTTGATATGCCAAAGCGTACCGACATAAAAAGCATTTTAATTATCGGGGCAGGTCCGATAGTTATTGGTCAAGCCTGTGAGTTTGATTATTCAGGGGCACAAGCTTGTAAAGCACTTCGCGAAGAAGGCTATCGCGTTATATTGGTGAATTCTAATCCAGCAACGATTATGACCGATCCTGATATGGCGGATGCCACTTACATTGAGCCAATAGAGTGGCAAACGGTTGAACGAATTATCGAAAAAGAACGTCCTGATGTACTTTTACCAACTATGGGTGGTCAAACAGCATTAAACTGTGCCTTGGATTTAGATAAACACGGTGTACTAGAAAAATACAACATCGAAATGATCGGTGCGAAAAAAGAAGCCATTGATATGGCAGAAGATCGTGAGAAGTTCCGTGTTGCTATGGAAGAAATCGGGCTTGACTCAGCTCGTTCTGGTGTTGCACATAGCATGGAAGAAGCTCGCCAGATTCAAAAAGGTTTAGGCTTTCCTACAGTTTGTCGCCCTTCATTCACAATGGGTGGTTCTGGTGGCGGTATTGCCTACAATATGGATGAGTTTGAAGAGATCATAACGCGTGGTCTTGATATGTCACCAACCACCGAAGTATTACTTGAAGAGTCATTACTTGGTTGGAAAGAATATGAAATGGAAGTGGTTCGTGATACCGCTGATAACTGTATTATAATTTGTTCAATTGAAAACCTCGACCCAATGGGAATTCACACAGGTGATTCAATCACGGTCGCGCCAGCACAAACGCTAACAGATAAAGAATATCAAATCTTACGTAACGCCTCGTTACAGATATTACGCAAAATTGGTGTTGAAACAGGTGGCTCTAACGTACAGATGTCCATTAATCCAAAAGATGGACGTATGGTTATTATCGAGATGAATCCTCGTGTATCACGTTCATCTGCACTGGCATCAAAAGCAACTGGGTTTCCAATTGCAAAAATTGCTGCCAAATTAGCAGTTGGCTTTACTTTGGATGAATTACAAAATGATATTACAGGTGGCGCAACACCTGCATCATTTGAACCTTCAATTGATTATGTGGTTACAAAAATCCCACGTTTTACGTTTGAAAAGTTCCCAAAAGCCGATTCACGTTTGACCACTCAAATGAAATCTGTAGGCGAGGTAATGGCAATTGGCCGTACCTTCCAAGAATCATTCCAAAAAGCTTTACGCGGTATGGAAACAGATATTGATGGAATGGATGAACGTGTAGTGCTAGGAGATAGTGATGCAAAAGATATTTTACGTCGTGAATTAAGTGAAGCAGGCCCAGAGCGCATTTTATACGTAGCAGATGGTTTTCGTCATGGTATGAGTCAAGAAGACTTATTTGATATAACTTCTATTGATCCTTGGTTCTTAAATCAAATTGAAGAACTCGTTACATTAGAAGGAACTCTAAAAGATAGAATGCTAACAAACATTGATAAAGATGAAATGTTTGACCTTAAGCAAAAAGGTTTTTCTGATCGGCGTCTTGCAAAGCTACTGCACACAAAAGAAAAAGAATTTAGAAAGTATCGACGTGAATTAGGGGTTCGCCCAATCTATAAACGTGTTGATACCTGTGCGGCGGAGTTTTCTACCGATACCGCATATATGTATTCAAGCTACGATGAAGAAAACGAAGCAAATCCTACCGATAATGACAAAATCATGGTGTTAGGTGGGGGGCCAAACAGAATTGGCCAAGGTATCGAGTTTGATTATTGCTGTGTGCACGCGGCATTGGCAATGCGTGAAGATGGTTATGAAACCATCATGGTTAATTGCAACCCTGAAACCGTTTCTACCGATTATGATACATCAGACCGGTTATTTTTTGAGCCATTAACGCTTGAAGATGTACTGGAAATCGTTGATTTAGAAAAGCCAAAAGGTGTAATTGTACAATATGGAGGTCAAACACCTTTAAAATTGGCAGAGGCGTTAGAAGCCGCTGGCACACCAATCATAGGCACAAGCCCCGATTCAATTGACTTGGCGGAAGACAGAGAACGCTTCCAGCAGATGATTGAAAAACTCGGCCTGCTACAGCCACCCAATAGAACGGCACGTAATATTGAAGAAGGTGTTCGTTTGGCAGAAGAGGTAGGGTATCCTTTAGTTGTTCGCCCATCTTATGTACTTGGCGGACGCGCAATGGAAATCGTACACAACGAAGAAGATTTACGCATATATATGCGCGATGCGGTAAAAGTATCTAATGATTCACCTGTATTGTTAGATCGTTTCCTTGATGACGCAATAGAGGTCGATGTAGATGCTATCTGTGATGGTAAAGACGTTTTAATTGGTGGCATTATGCAGCATATTGAGCAAGCAGGTGTTCACTCAGGTGATTCGGCTTGTTCATTGCCACCTTACTCTTTAAGCCAAGATGTACAAGATGAAATGCGTGAGCAAACACGTAAAATGGCATTGGCTCTAAATGTAATTGGTTTAATGAATGTACAATTTGCCATTAAGAAAACTGACGGCAAAGATGTGATTTATGTTTTGGAGGTAAATCCAAGAGCATCGCGTACTGTACCTTATGTTTCCAAGGCTACTGGTCGTCCATTGGCGATGATTGCGGCACGTTGTATGGCGGGTAAATCACTGGCAGAGCAGGGTGCATTAGAAGAAATAGTTCCCGATTTTTTCTCTGTAAAAGAAGCGGTATTCCCTTTCATTAAATTCCCAGGTGTTGACCCTATATTGGGCCCTGAAATGAAATCAACAGGTGAGGTGATGGGCATTGGTAAAACATTTGCCGAAGCCTTCGGTAAATCGCAGTTGGCTGCTAGTGTTGAATTCCCAAAACAGGGTGGAACAGCCTTTTTAAGTGTGCGTGATACTGACCGTAAAGCAATGTTAGATGTTGCCAAATTGTTACAAGATCTAGATTTTAAACTAGTCGCTACTCGCGGAACAGCCCGAAGCTTGGAAGAAGCAGGGTTTGAATGTGAAACAGTGAAGAAGGTAAGAGAAGGGCGACCTAATATCGTAGATTTAGTGAAAAATGATCAGGTTAATTTTATCGTCAATACTACCGAAGGAAAAAAAGCAATTGAGGACTCCTTTGAAATTCGCCGTGAAGCACTGCAAGGCAAAGTCACGTATACTACAACCATTACTGGTGCATGGGCTACGTGTCAGGCAATGATGTATGTGGGTGAAAGCGAAGTTTATAAACTTCAGGACTTACATTAAACCGTTAATAAGTTAATAAGTTAATAGCATAATTATATTCCACAGCCGTGTGTAAGGGCTTGCACGCGGCGACTATTGGAGAAAATACAATGGATAGAGCACCCGTAACTAAAAAAGGCGCTGATCGCTTAAAAGAAGAACTGAACGAATTAAAGTCAGTCCTTCGCCCTCAAATAGTTGAGGCGATTGCCACTGCACGTGAACATGGTGATTTAAAAGAGAATGCGGAATACCATGCTGCTCGTGAGCAGCAAAGTTTTAACGAAGGACGTATTCAGCAACTGGAAGGAACGCTTTCAACCGCTCAAATTATTGATATTACTACCTTGAATGTAGGTGGTCGTATTGTATTTGGTGCAACGGTGGAGCTAGAAGATGTTGAAACAGAAGACACTGTAATCTACCAAATAGTCGGCGATATCGAATCTGATATTAAAGAAAATAGAATATCTATTTTATCGCCAATTGCTCGTGCATTAATCGGCAAAGAAGAAGGTGATATAGCCGTAGTTAAAGCACCATCAGGTGCTATTGAGTATGAAATTATCGACGTAAGTTACATTTAATGTCAGGAAATAAGCCAGACACTATAGTGAAAGCCATTGACGATATAAAAATGGAAGAGGTTGCAGATAGTTCTGATACGGTAGAACCATCAACCCAGACTATCATCGAATTATTGCGACACGGTGAGTTAGAAGGTGCAGATATTTTCCGTGGCAGTACGGATGATCAGCTCACTGATATCGGCTGGCAACAAATGGTATCAACTATTGATGGAAAAGACGGATGGGATATCATCATTACATCTCCTCTTTCTAGTTGCCGTGAATTTGCAGAAGTTATTGCTCAAGAAGATGAAATTGATTTAGAAATAAACGAACAGTTTAAAGAAATTGATTTTGGCGAATGGGAAGATAAAACACCCAGCCAAATCATTAAAGAAGATGCAGATTTATTAGAAGCGTGGTGGCAATCACCTACACGAGTCACACCTCCTGCAGGTGAGGATTTTTATGATTTTCGTGCCCGCGTATTGAAAGCTTATAAAGAACTTTTACGAGAATACGAAGGCAAGAGAATACTCCTTGTAACGCATTCTGGGGTTATTCGTGTTATTTTAATGAGTATATTAGGTATGCAAGATAACCGTTTGTTTAGTTTGAATATTGATTATGCTAATTTTTCTAAAATTCAGATAGAAATAGATGATAATAAAGACTTTGGATCATTAATTAAACATTATTAGCGTTTTATAGGCTATTTATGTAACCCACCCCCCTTCTTTTTCGATGTTTTGTGTGAGTAAATATGAGTTGCTGTTCATCAACTGAAGTAACAATTAAGGAAGATACTAGCCCTAAGCGTTACATTTGCCCAAAAAATGGCAAAGAATACCTTCAAGTTCCATTTTCAACAGTTCTTCAGCATCTTAAAAAGCCTTGGGATCAAGATAGTTTACTTTCAAACGAAAAAAAACATTACTTTTGTAGTGATCCTGATTGCGAGGTTGTGTATTTTGATGAAAACAATTCAATTATCAAAAAAACTGATCTTCGTACTCTTGTAGGTATTAAAGAACCACAGAATGACGATGCAATGGCTTGTTATTGTTTTGATATTACCCTCGCAGAAGCTAAAAGTGATTCCAGTCTTAAAAAATACGTGATTAATCAAACAAAAAATAACTTTTGTTCTTGTGAAAGTCGAAACCCATCGGGTAGATGTTGCTTAAAAGATTTTCCATAATCAATTTAATCCGTTATATCTCTCTCGCAAATATCTCTTATTAATACCTGAATCAGTGATTTCACTATGTCACAGGTCGTAAACTATTGATTCTTACGAGTTTAGAAAATACTCGCTTAACCTATGGTGAAGCTAAGATTTTTTAAAATCCCGTGTAAACCAATAACTTTCACCCTGTTATCCATATTGAAGTCACGGATTCAGGTAGTAAAAAAAGATATTATAGTTTCCTTATCTACTGTTTCATTTATTAGGGGTATGTTACGATTCCCCCCTGATAAAACTCCTCAATATCAGATGCAGGCAAGCAAAATATGACACGATATATCTTCATCACCGGTGGTGTGGTTTCCTCTTTAGGTAAAGGCATCGCTGCCGCTTCTTTAGGTACAATTTTAGAAGCCCGTGGCTTGAGTGTTACAATGATGAAGCTTGATCCATATATCAATGTTGACCCTGGCACTATGAGCCCTTTTCAGCATGGTGAAGTATTTGTTACCGAAGATGGAGCAGAGACTGATCTAGATTTAGGTCATTACGAGCGATTCGTAAACTTTACTGCAACACAATTAAATAACTTTACGACAGGTCGTATCTACAGTCGAGTGATTCGCAAGGAACGTCAAGGGGATTACCTCGGCGCTACTGTACAAGTTATCCCGCATATTACAGATGAAATCAAACGCAGCGTTCGCGCAGGTGCAGAAGGGTTTGATATTGCAATGGTTGAAGTGGGTGGAACCGTTGGTGATATTGAGTCACTCCCCTTTATGGAAGCTTTGCGCCAAATGGGAGTGGAAGAGGGTAGTAATGCCTTATTCATGCATCTCACGTTAGTGCCATACCTCGCAGCAGCAGGTGAGCTAAAAACAAAACCTACCCAGCATTCAGTTAAAGAGCTTCGTTCTATTGGTATTCAACCTGATATTTTATTATGCCGTAGTGAACGCCCAATACCTGATAAAGAACGTAAGAAAATTGCATTATTTACCAATGTAAAAGAAGAGGCTGTAATTCCCGCTATTGATATGGATAATATTTACAAAATTCCACTATGGCTACATTCTCAGAACCTCGATCAAATAGTTGCAGAAAAATTAAAACTTGAAAACTTAAAACCCGCTGATCTATCAGATTGGGAAAAAGTTGTTCATGGTATGGCATTTCCAAAATCAGAAGTTAAAATTGCCATGGTCGGTAAGTATGTTGATTTAACAGAATCTTACAAATCATTAAACGAAGCACTCAGCCATGCTGGCATTCAAACTGAATCAAAAGTCAGGATTGAATACATTGATTCTGAAAAACTTGAGCAGGATGGAATTGAAGTATTAAAAAGTGCTGATGCTATTCTTGTCCCAGGAGGCTTTGGTGAACGTGGTGTTGAAGGTAAGATACAAGCTATCCAATATGCGCGTGAAAATAATGTGCCTTATATGGGTATTTGTTTAGGTATGCAACTTGCGGTTATTGAGTATGCGCGAAATTGTGCAGGTCTTGATGATGCAAATAGTACGGAGTTTAATCTTGAGACACCTCACCCAGTAATTGGTTTAATCACTGAATGGATGACAGAAGAAGGTGATCTTGAAAAGCGCAGTGCGGAATCTGATATGGGTGGCACTATGCGTTTAGGTGGTCAGAAAGCACGTTTAGCCAAAGGTACTCTGGCACACAAAACGTACGATGCAGACGAAATTGTAGAGCGTCATCGTCACCGTTATGAATTCAATAACAATTACAGAGAGACGCTCGTAGATAATGGCATGGTAATTTCAGGCGTTTCACATGATAAAACTCTGGTTGAAATTATAGAACTACCTAATCACCCTTGGTTTATGGGTTGTCAGTCACACCCTGAATTTACATCTCATCCACGAACGGGTCATCCTTTTTTCACAGGGTTTATTAATGCAGCATTGGATTACCATCGTTCTAGTAACAAAAAATCTACCTAGCACGTTTTTGTAAGTCATCACTGCAAATTATATAGAGAAAAATAATGAAATTATGTCATTTTGAAGCTGGGCAAGATAAACCCTTTTTTTTATTATCAGGGCCATGTGTCGTTGAATCAGAAAAGCTGACGATGCAAATAGCGGAGAGCTTAAAAGAGATTACAGAAGATCTTGGTATTCCATATATATTCAAAGCCTCATTTGATAAAGCAAATCGCTCTTCTCATACTAGTTTTCGTGGGCCTGGGATGGAAGAGGGCTTACGCATTTTAGAAAAAGTAAAAAATGACCTGGGATTACCCGTTGTTACTGATGTGCATGAATATACGCCACTCGATGAAGTTGCCTCTGTTGTTGATGTCATGCAAACACCTGCATTTTTATGTCGTCAAACAAACTTTATTCAAAATGTTGCAAAGCAGGGAATACCCGTTAATATCAAAAAAGGTCAGTTTCTTGCTCCTGGTGATATGAAGAACGTAATTGATAAAGCTAAAGCAACAGGCAATAAACAGATTATGCTTTGTGAGCGTGGTGCAAGTTTTGGTTATAATACCCTCGTCTCGGATATGCGCGGTTTAGCATCAATGAGAGAGTCCAATGTGCCGATTGTTTTTGATGCTACTCACTCGGTACAGCAACCGGGCGGTCAGGGAACCTGTTCTGGTGGAGAACGCCAACATATCCCTGTTCTTGCAAGAGCTGCAATGGCAGCTGGAATAGCAGGGATTTTCATGGAGTCTCACCCCATACCTGATGAAGCGCTCAGCGACGGCCCTAATTCATGGCCAACAGATCGTATGCGGGAACTTTTAGAAACATTAATGGAGATTGACCAAGTTGTTAAGGCGAGGCCTTTCTTGGAAGAATCTTTATAGAAATAGATGCTTAAATCTCCTAAAAAAGAGACCTTAAAATACAAATCATCGAAAAACAGGGGGGGGGTGGTAATCAAAATACTCCTCTAAATACGAATTTAATTATATCGGAGACTTAAATGTCTAAAATTAGCAATATTCAAGCACGTGAAGTAATAGACTCTCGTGGTAACCCTACTGTAGAAGCTGTCATTACTCTAGATAACGGAACAACAGGGCGTGCAATCGTACCATCTGGCGCTTCAACGGGGGCGCGTGAGGCAATCGAACTACGTGACGAAGATAAGTCACGCTTTATGGGTAAGGGCGTTCTTAAAGCAGTTGAAAATGTAAATACTGAGATTGCTAAACTTATTGTAGGCATGGATACTGAAGATCAAGCTGGTATTGATAATGCAATGATTGAATTAGATGGCACAGATAATAAAGGTCGTTTAGGCGCAAATGCATTATTAGCGGCATCTCTTGCTGCTGCTCATGCGGCGGCAAACGATAAAGGTTTACCTTTATACCAATACCTTGGTGATAAATTCGGGACTAATGCAAACTTCAGATTGCCTGTACCAATGATGAATATCATCAACGGCGGTGAACACGCAGATAATAGCGTAGATATGCAAGAATTTATGATCGTACCTGTTGGTGCACCAAGTCTTGCCGAAGCAGTGCGTTATGGTACGGAAGTTTTTCATAATCTAAAAACAGTTTTAAGCAAGCGTGGCATGAATACCGCTGTTGGTGATGAGGGTGGTTTTGCACCAGACTTATCATCCAATGAAGAAGCCATAGAAGTGATTTTAGAAGCAATTGAAAATGCAGGATACACGCCAGGTAAAGATATTTACTTAGGTTTAGATTGCGCAGCATCAGAATATTATAAAGATGGTAAATACGTGTTGGCATCAGAAGGTAAAAGCTTTGATGCTGCAGGGATGATTGATTACTTAGAAGACTGGGTTAATAAATACCCAATCATCACAATTGAGGATGGCTTAGACGAAGCAGACTGGGATGGTTGGAAGCTTCTAACAGAGCGATTAGGAGATAAAATTCAGTTAGTCGGTGATGATCTTTATGTTACTAATCCAAATATTTTCCGAGAAGGAATAGAGAAGGATATTGCTAATTCAATTCTTATTAAGTTTAACCAAATAGGAACACTTACTGAGACATTAGAATCAATCAAAATGGCTCATGACTCAAATTATACTGCTGTAGTTTCACATCGCTCTGGCGAAACAGAAGATACAACTATTGCCGACCTTGCTGTTGCTACGAACGCAGGTCAAATAAAGACAGGCTCTTTATCACGCTCAGACCGTATCGCTAAATATAATCAATTGATTCGCATAGAAGAAATGCTAGGTAGCAATGGTGTATACGCAGGTAAGTCTGCCTTTAATCACCTGAACTAAAGCGATGAAATTATTGCTCCTAATTTTGTCACTGCTCTTAATTCTGCTTCTAGCAGGGTTATGGGTAGGCTCAGGAAGCTATCCAGAGAGATGGCGTATTCAGGAGCGCAGTTTAAAACAAGAGCTTGCAAACACTAGGCGCAATGAACAGATAGAAAAAATAGAAGCCGAGTTAGATGATGCGAGCTCTGGAAACGCCGCTATTGAAGAACGTGCGCGCAGTGAACTAGGGATGACAGGCAAAGGTGAAACTTTCTATAAAGTTATCTTACAACCTGAAAATAAGGACAAAAAATCCATCACTATTAAAAGCACTGTCAATGAAAGCAATCATGATGCCGTGAAGAAGAGTATCGAGAAAACAAAAAAAAATGAATAATGATCAAAAAGTATGGGTGATCATTCCTGCCGCGGGTATTGGAAAGAGAATGCAGTCATCTATTCCAAAGCAGTATTTCAAAATAGATAATAAAACAATTCTTGAACATACTTTAAATTGCTTTAAGTCTCATGAAGAAATTGCTGGAATTATTGTTGTATTGAATTCTGATGATTTTTACTGGAAAACAATTCAAAATAATCTACTGTCAATGTCAAAACCTGTCTATACCGTAGAAGGTGGCACAGAACGAAGTGATTCTGTCATGCAAGGAATAGATTACCTTTTGATGGTTGAACGAATTAATAACAATAGTTGGATTATGGTTCATGATGCCGCTCGCCCTTGTCTTTTAAAGAAAGATATTGATGCACTATTATCTATTCGTAATAAGCCATCTGCTGGTGGTATTCTAGCAAGCCCCGTTCGAGACACCATGAAACGAGCAGCTCCACACAGTAACAATATTTCTGAAACTGAATCACGAGATAACTTATGGCATGCGTTAACACCACAATTATTTCGTATTGGAGAATTAAAAGAAGCCTTAGTGCATTGCCTTGAAAAAGGGATACAAGTCACTGATGAAGCATCTGCTTTAGAAGCAGTAGGGAAGCCGGTAGTATTGATAGAGGGATCTAGCAATAATATAAAAGTAACTCAAAAAGATGATTTAGAGATTGCGACACTTTTATTAACATCTCCTGGTTTTTTCAACGAGATAAAAGAGTCATGATTAGAATTGGCAATGGCTATGATGTTCATGCTTTTTGTAAAGGTAATTTCATTACTTTAGGTGGAGTGAAAATTCCTCACAACAAAGGACTTGAAGCTCACTCAGATGGTGATGTGTTAATTCATGCATTATGCGATGCATTACTAGGTGCTATGGCACTTGGTGATATAGGTCATCATTTTCCCGATAATGATAAGCAATTTAAAAATATAGATAGCCGTATACTTTTACAACATGTAAATAAAATTCTTACTAAAAAGGGCTATCACCTTAACAATTGTGATTGTACTGTAGTTGCTCAATCCCCCAAACTTGCATCCTATATTGAGTATATGAGAAATAATCTATCTATAGATTTAAATGTAAATATAGATGCCGTAAGTGTAAAAGCCACTACAACCGAAAACTTGGGATTTGTGGGAAAATCAGAAGGAATAGCTGTTTATGCGGTCGTTTTACTTGATTCATTTGAGTAAAAATCACTCACGTAATTGATAAAGTATATTTCCATTAGCACTTATAATATTTTTCTCTTTTAGCCAAGAAAATGCATCCTCTGCATCCTGTTTAAACCACGCTTCTGCAGAGCCTAATCGAAATGTATAACCCCAACTATCCATATCTTCCATCATACGTTTTTGACCCATTTCTGGGATACTATCCGCAAGTAAAATTTGCAAATAACATACGCCATTTTCTTCTTCATAATCACCTTCTGCATTAGTATTGATCACTTGGCGACGTACACTATCCATGCAAATATAATGACAGGTCTCATGCAACAAGGAATGTATGGGTGTATCTTTGCGAACATAAATGGTATTTGATATTAAACCCGCCTCTGATTCTCCCCAGTAACTCCCAGGAATATCTTCTTGCTTAGAAATAAGTTCTAACTTTAAATCATACCGAGAAAGAAGTAGTTCAATCGCGCATATTTGGCAATCAACGACAGAAAGAATATTACTCATATATAAAACTTGATGCGTGCTATTGATCTATATTTTTATTATTTAATTTTAAACTTTTAATATTTAAAATATTATCTGATTCTATTGCTAAAATTGAAGCAACACCCTCTCGTGTTAACCATTGATTATTGCCATTAAGGTGGTATCGAGAAAGAAATTTACCTTTCCCTTCAATCTGCCCTGATACATTACTCCACTCAAAATTGTACAGTAACATTTTTCTATCACTGGTTATTTGAAATAATTTTTTAAGTTTTTCGAGAACTTCTTTATCTGATTGTTGTTTTATTTCAGGGCTATTGAGAATAGTTTGAATTTTTGGTGCATCACCTTCTTCATAAGCCACTTCAATATCTCTCAAAAGTTCTTGAAATTGATCTAGCTTTGAAAATGTAGTTACTATATTTTCATGCTTAGCCATCAAAAAGTGTGTTTCCTGTTCTTCTTGAAAGGATTCTTTTTGTATTGTTTTGCTAGGGGCTAATGTATTTTGAGAAAATAGCTCAGGGCTATTAGATTTGTAAAAATACCCTCCAATCCATACTGCTGTTAATAAAGTGACTGTTAAAACTGCAATAGAAGCACCTTTTATATTAGAAATTTCTTGCTCTGCTTTAGATGTTGCAAGATAAAAACTTTTTGGAGGAACGCGTGATATACGAATATTTTTAAATTCATTTGATGTGTTTTTTTGATTTTTGATTCTTGTATAAGCCTTTGTGATTTTTGTTGTATATGCAGCAGCATCAGGAGAATGATTTCGATCAGGGTGAAAAATTCCAATCAATAACTGATAATGTAATTTTAGTAAGTCAGGATCGAACCTACTATCAAGGCCTAACAATTTCTCATTTGAGTTATTTTCATTAAGTAATACATTTTCAATAAAATTGAACAACATTTCTTGTGAAATTGTGGCGTTTGTATGATTTTTTTCAGCAAAATTTGATATTTTTTTTTGAGAGGAGCTAAGTTGTAATAATTCGGTAATACCATCAGGTAAAACAGAACTGGATTGGCAAATCCAGGCCATTTCTTTTGGGTATTTATAAAGACGAATTGCCTCATGTATTGCTGTGGGGGTCATAAGCGTATAGTAACAAACTCAAAGATATCTATCTAGTCTATAGGTAGATAGAATAATTACACCTGAAAAAACAGTAATGTTTGTATCTATAATAGTTTTTCTTTTATGGATAAGTATCCACCATTTTCATCAGAATTATCATCAAGAGTTGCTTCAGCTCTAATCGCAAATGCACGTCCTATAGGATCTGAATTATTTTGACCTATTGCACTCTCCAGTTCATCTATACGAATATTCAATTCCTCAATATGAGAAGGAATTGAATTATTTTTTTGTGCAAGTGCTTTTAATTGGGGATTGCCCAAAGCTACTAAATCTGATGCGACAGGGATATTGGAATTTTTTGACATGGTTATATGAGATATCATTCATAGTTTATGATATTCAAGAGTATATCCTCGGTCTCGATAGAAGGCATATCGTTTGCGACCAGCGGTTAGTATTTCATCACTAGTATCTAATATTTCAGAAAATTTTAAGTATCTTGAAAAAAAGTCTGGGCGTTCTATCGAAAGATTAATCAAATAATCACAATGATTCATTGGTTCATAATCATGTCCAATACTAATTTCTAATTTAGAGTTAGTAGCAGGGTCCGATATAAGGGCATGAGGAAGAAAGGATGTTCTTTGGTATTTCCATAAGTATTCATCAAGCAGTTTACTTTCATTTTCATTGTTTGTATGAATATGAATAGCCATGTTTCTTTTTAACGCCATTGTAATTAATTTAAAAACAATGGCTAAACGGTTATCCCAACCCTCGTTTTTGCTGACATAAAAATTAATATCTGTCATTGAGCTTACAGTTATTTATTCGCTTGATTAATCAAGAATTGGGATAATAATGGTACTGGTCTACCGGTAGCATCTTTTCCAGTCCATGCTGTTCCTGCTATATCAAGATGCGCCCATTTATAGTCTTTAGTAAATTCACCTAAAAAACATGCTGCGGTGATTGTACCTGCCGCACGACCGCCAATATTACCCAAGTCAGCAAAAGAGCTTTTAAGCTGTTTTTTGTATTCATCGCCCATTGGTAGACGCCATGCGCGATCGTTAATTGTATTGCCTGCATCCATTAAGTCATTAGCTAACTCATCGTCATTTGACAGCACTGCACTGATATGATGACCAAGTGCAATGATACAAGCACCTGTGAGTGTTGCAGCATCTATCACAATCGATGGATTGTATTTGCCAACATAGGTAAGCGCATCACATAAAACCAAACGACCTTCAGCGTCTGTGTTTAAAACTTCTATGGTGATTCCTTTCATTGATGTAACAATATCACCAGGCTTGGATGCACGAGCACTTGGCATATTTTCTGCCGCGGCTAAAACTACAACCACATTAATATTCAGCCGCATTTCAGCACAAGCTTTTAGTGTTCCGAGCATACCTGCAGCTCCTCCCATATCAAACTTCATTTCATCCATGCTTGCACCAGGTTTTAATGAAATTCCACCTGTATCAAAGGTTACTCCTTTGCCGACTAATGCAATAGGCTGTTGCTTCTTGTCTTCAGCACCAAAATATTGGAGAATTACCATTTTACCGGGCTCATCACTGCCTTTGCTAACAGAAAGGAAAGAGCCCATGCCGAGCTTTTCCATATCAGTTTCTTCAAGCACATCAATTTCAATTGATTTATATTCACTGGCTAATTGAGTTGCTGTTTCAGCAATGTATGTCGGGGTACACACATTGCCAGGGTGATTCGCTAAATCCCTAGTAAGATGCATTCCATGAGAAATAGAGATGCCATTGCTCAACGCTGTTTGAGCGTTATCGTTAAAACCTGTAGATGATGATATGAAAATTTCTTTTAGGCTCGGTGTATCCTTCTTTTTACTTTTGTAGTCTTGTAACTGATAAAGACTATCTGCAAATGCAATAACAGTTTGTGTAATAGCTGTATCAGATTGATCCGTGTTAACCGAATCAGTCAGATAACAACTAGCATTTATTATTGATGTATTCTGGAGTGCTTTGCTTGCTGCTTGAGACACCTCGTTAACTGTTTTAGCGTCATATTCTGATGCATCACCACAACCGACTAAAAGTATGCGAGAAGCAGTCACACCCTTGAGGCCGTATAGCATCATCGTATCTGCAACACTTGCTTTAAAATCCCCTTTATTAAGTATTGATGTGATTTCACCACCACTTACTTTATCTAACTGCAAGCCTGCAGTATCTAATACGGCTTTTTTATCATCACAAAAAACAGGGATTATAATGCAGTCTTGATTATCAGTGCTGGGATTATTATTAGAATTTAACGTGTATTTCATAAGGTTTCCAGTTTAGATTTAAGGATTGAACGAGGGATTATAGACCGAGACTTCTTTGCACGGAACAAGCTATTTAAAAGTATCTTTGTTTTAACTAGAATAGTTGTACCTTTACAAGCTAATTACTATATAATACCGCGTTTTTTCGCCTAGCTTATTTTAACTAGGCGGTTTACTTTTTAACTCAACAGTAACAAGCATAAACACAGAGTACACAGTCATGACAGATTTAAGCAAATACCGTAATATCGGCATCTTCGCACATGTTGATGCGGGTAAAACAACCACGACAGAGCGCATTCTAAGCCTTACAGGTAAGATCCACAAAATTGGTGAAGTTCACGATGGTGAAGCAACAACTGACTTTATGGAACAGGAAGCAGAACGTGGTATCACTATCCAGTCAGCTGCTGTAAGTACCTTCTGGAAAGATCATCGTATGAACATCATCGATACACCGGGTCACGTTGACTTTACGGTTGAGGTTTATCGTTCACTTAAAGTGCTTGATGGTGGTGTTGGTGTATTTTGTGCTTCAGGTGGTGTTGAGCCTCAATCAGAAACTAACTGGCGTTATGCGAACGAATCTGAGGTTGCTCGTATTATCTTTGTAAATAAATTAGACCGTATTGGTGCTGATTTTTACCGTGTTGTAAAGCAGGTTGAAGATGTTCTGGGAGCTAACCCACTTGTTATGGTGCTACCTATTGGAACAGAAGATAAGTTCACAGGTGTTGTAGACCTACTAACTCGTAAAGCATGGGTTTGGGATGGTTCTGATGACCCAATGAATTATGAAATTCAAGACGTGCCAGCCGATATGGTTGATCAAGTTGAAGAATGGCGTGAAAAGCTAATCGAAACAGCTGTAGAGCTTGATGATGACGCGATGGAAATGTACCTAGAAGGCGAAGAACCTTCTATGGGTGTCATCAAAGCGTGTATTCGTAAAGGTACTAGAGATTTAACATTCTTCCCTACATATACCGGCTCTGCTTTTAAAAACAAAGGTATCCAGCTTATTCTTGATGCTGTTGTTGATTATCTTCCAAGTCCTACAGAAGTTGATCCACAACCTGAGACAGATGAAGAGGGTGAGCCAACAGGTGAATATGCAATCGTAGATGTGAACAAACCTTTACGTGCACTTGCATTTAAAATCATGGATGACCGCTATGGTGCATTAACCTTTATTCGTGTTTACTCAGGTAAACTTGAAAAAGGTATGACTGTACTCAACTCAGTAACAGGAAAAACAGAAAGAATTGGTCGTATTGTTGAAATGTCAGCTGATGATCGAATTGAGTTAGATTCTGCCCAGGCTGGTGATATCGTTGCTGTACTAGGCATGAAAAATGTACAAACTGGTCATACTTTATGTGACCCAAAGAGTCCTGCAATTCTTGAACCTATGGTATTCCCAGAGCCTGTTATATCAATCGCTGTATCCCCTAAAGATAAAGGTGGTTCTGAGAAGATGGGTGTTGCTATCGGTAAAATGGTTGCAGAAGATCCTTCTTTCCGTGTTGAAACAGACGAAGACAGTGGCGAGACCATCCTACGTGGAATGGGCGAGTTACATCTCGACATCAAAATTGATATTCTAAAACGTACACACGGTGTAGACGTTGAAGTTGGTAAACCGCAAGTTGCATACCGCGAAACAATTACATCAAAGGTTGAAGATAGCTACACACACAAGAAGCAATCTGGTGGTTCTGGTCAGTTTGGTAAGATTGACTACATCATGGAGCCTGCAGAAGTTGGCGCTGGTTTTGAGTTTGAATCAAAAGTAACTGGTGGTAATGTACCACGTGAATACTGGCCTGCTGTTGAAAAAGCATTTAAAGGCATGATGGATACAGGTGTTCTTGCGGGTTTCCCTGTTCTTGACGTTAAGATCACTTTATTAGATGGTGCTTATCACGCAGTTGATTCATCAGCAATGGCATTTGAATTAGCAGCACGTGGCGCTTTCCGCCAGACTATGCCGAAGGCAGGTGCACAGCTAATCGAACCTATCATGAAGGTTGATGTGTTCACTCCAGAAGATCACGTTGGTGATGTAATTGGTGATATGAACCGTCGTCGCGGAATGATCAAGTCACAAGAAGCCGGACCAACAGGTGTTCGGATTAAAGTTGATGCTCCACTATCTGAGATGTTTGGTTACATTGGTGATCTACGTACAATGACTTCAGGTCGCGGTCAATTCTCTATGGAATTCTCTCACTACCTACCATGTCCTAAGAATGTAGCTGAAGAAGTTATTAAAGAAGTTAAAGAAAGAGAAGAAGCCAAGAAGAAAAAGTAGATTTCTTCTTAGCTTCTAAAAAGCCCTGTACTTTGTGAGTACGGGGCTTTTTTTTGCTTATATATTTAGAGTCTCCTCAGAAACCCAATCCTAATTTAGCCATGAACGCCGATGTAACCAAAATGATGTTTAAAATATGTGAGGCTGATCCTCAGGGAACTTAATATGGTCTTTGCATTCGTGAATATAGTTA
>Ga0256840_1001426_pt1 | contig 22507 bp, 17 predicted proteins | sample 355202metaG_FD_185969 | JGI IMG/M metagenome (GOLD analysis project Ga0256840, IMG submission 185969) | Hydrothermal vent microbial communities from Mid Atlantic Ridge, Atlantic Ocean - 355-202 | ecosystem: Environmental > Aquatic > Marine > Hydrothermal vents | place: Atlantic Ocean: Mid...
AACTCCTCCAACTGCACAAAAAACTGCTACTGCGCCATCCAAAACCCTCATACTTCTTTCAACTTCTATAGTAAAGTCAACGTGGCCGGGAGTGTCTATGATATTTATCTGATGGTCTCTCCAAAAGCAAGTTGTTGCAGCTGAAGTGATGGTGATACCTCTCTCTTTCTCCTGCTCCATCCAGTCCATAGTTGCAGCACCGTCATGTACCTCACCTATTTTATGGCTGATACCTGTATAAAAAAGTATCCTCTCGGTTGTTGTAGTTTTACCGGCATCAATATGTGCAGCAATTCCTATATTTCTAACTCTATTTATTGGTGTTTTTCTTGCCATTTTTTATCCTTTTACTACCAAGCGTAGTGAGCAAACGCTTTATTTGCTTCAGCCATTTTGTAAGTGTCTTCTTTTTTCTTATAAGCTGCGCCTCTACTGTTGGCAGCGTCAAGAAGCTCATTTGCAAGTCTGTCTTTCATAAGTCTTTCACTTCTTCTTCTTGCATAAGTTATTAGCCATCTGATTGCTAGTGACTGTTGTCTAGCCGGTCTTACCTCTATAGGAACTTGATAAGTAGCTCCGCCTACTCTTCTACTTTTTACTTCCATTACAGGTTTTATATTTTCGATAGCTGCATTAAATACATCTATACCTTTTTCTTCACCTTTTTTCTCTATAGTTTCAAGTGCATCGTAAAATATCTTTGTAGCAACACTTTTTTTGCCATCTTTCATAAGTGAATTTATAAATTTAGTGATTATTTTACTGTTGTATATAGGATCAGGTAGTACTTCTCTAACTTGTGCTCTTCTTCTTCTCATTTAAATTCCTTCAATTTTAAAATTTACTCAAGTATAAGCCGATAAAGGCTCAACCTGTTTTAGCTAATTATTTAGGTCTTTTAGTACCGTATTTACTTCTAGCAACTTTTCTGTTTGCAACACCGGCAGCATCTAATGCACCTCTTACGATATGATACTTAACACCCGGTAAATCTTTTACTCTTCCGCCTCTAACTAGAACGATTGAGTGTTCTTGAAGGTTATGACCTTCACCTCCGATATAGCTTATCACTTCAAATCCACTTGTAAGTCTAACTTTTGCAACTTTTCTCAAAGCTGAGTTAGGTTTTTTTGGAGTTGTTGTGTAAACTCTGGTGCAAACGCCTCTTCTTTGAGGACATTTAACCAATGCAGGTGATTTAGACTTTTTAATCACCCTCTTTCTCTCTTTTCTAACCAATTGATTGATGGTAGGCACATCTTTTCCTTTTTCTTAAATTTTATTGTCCAAAAATAGACGGTATTTTATCTTTTTATAGCTTTTATTTTAATTAAATTAAGCTTTCTAACAGATTTTACTCACTTCTCATCAGCTAAGAGCATTTTGCCTAACGGGCGGTAAGAAAATGTTAAAAGGAGAACCGTTAAGAAAAAGCAAACTGCTTTGCTTTTTTAGGTTCGCACGACAAATCCATGTGCAAATTTGCACGGATTTATGTCAAGAAAAACGCAAGCGCCCTTCGGGTTGAGTGTGATTTTCTTAACACATTTTCTTACCTCAAAATGCTACGCATCTTCAAAGTGTGTCAAATCTATTAGAAAAAAGATAATTACCGTCCACCTCTTACTCTATACAGCCTCTTTAGGAGTTATCTTAAACTCTCTATCTTTGTAAAGACCGGTTCCAACCGGGATAGTTCTACCTAAGATGACATTCTCTTTTAAGTCTTCAAGATTATCAACTTTTGCTGCTATACTAGCTTCAGTTAGAACTTTTGTAGTCTCTTGGAAAGAAGCTGAAGATATGATCGAATCACTTCCTATAGCAGCTCTGGTAACTCCTAGAAGCACTGGCTCAGCGATAGCTGGTTCACCACCCATTTTTATAATTCTCTCATTCTCCTCTTTAAATCTTCTTCTACTTATAAGGTCTCCGACTATTAGTTTTGTATCTCCACTATCGACAATTTTTACTTGCCTTAACATTTGAGAAACAATAACCTCTATATGCTTATCATTTATCGCAACACCCTGAGATCTGTACACTTGCTGTATTTCACTAATGATATATGTATGAAGAGCTTTTTCACCAAGGATTCTTAATATATCATGACTAGAAATTACTCCATCGGTCAATTGTTCACCTGCGTGAACAAATTCACCCGCATGAACGAAAACCTGATGATTTTTATCAACTAGATATTCGTATGATTTGCCACTTAGAGTGTCGATAATAATCCTCTCTTTATTTCTTAACGGCTTACCAAATCTTATAGTTCCGTCAACTTCGGCAATCACAGCTGCATTTTTTGGTCTTCTGGCTTCAAAAAGCTCACTAACCCTTGGAAGACCACCTGTGATATCTTTTGATTTTGCGACCGCTTTAGGAGTTCTTCCTATGATATCTGCTTGTGTAACTTTATCACCATTTTGCACAAAAATTGCTGTTTTAGGATCAAGTTGATATCTAAGGATCTCACCCTTATCGGTTGCAAGAACCAATGTAGGTTTAAGACCACTAGGGATATATTCATTTACAACAAGCCTGCTCTGCCCTGTTAACTCATCAAACTGTTCATCAACCGTAACTCCGGGAGTGATATCTTCAAAGGTTACGGTTCCACTCTCTTCTGCAATGATTGGCGTAGAGTACGGATCCCACTCGGCTATAACACTCTGCTCATTAGTTGCAGGGGTTGAGATATTGTCACCTTTTTTGATAGTAGAGTTATCTTCAAAATTTATAATAGAGTTTCTCGGTATATAGTATCTGATCGCTTCTCTTCCTTTTTCATCGGCGATAACGGCAAATAGACCTTTCTCTACAACTTTGTGACCTTTTTCTATATCATTAAATCTCTCGAGATAATCTCCCGTTAATTGATAATATTTGACCACTCCGCTTGCAGCTGAAGTAATAGTTTGAACTATAGGTTCACCATCTTTTACCTTAAGCTCACTAGCATAAGGTATCCTGTTTGGAACATTCCAGCTCTCTTTTATAACTTCAACGATGCTCTCACCGGCCTTAACCTTTTCGCCATTTTTATATGGCAAGAAAAATTTTCCCTCAACTTTTCCTCCTACACCGGCTAATTCATTCGGTTTTGCTATATCATTTTTTCTTAACACATATTTGACGCTATCTTTAGAGTTTTTGATAACAATATTTGTTTCATCATGGATATTATCTATCGTAATAGTTCCGTCAAATGTGGCTTTTATCTTAGGCTCAACCAGCAAGACTCCTGCATTTCTTCTGTTAGCTACTATAAGCTTTCCACTTTTATTTTTATAAGTTTTTAGGTTATAGTATCTTATAAAGCCCTCTTTTTTAGCTGTGATTTGCCTGTCTTGAGCCTCAGTTGAAGCAGTTCCACCTATGTGAAATGTTCTTAGTGTCAACTGAGTTCCAGGCTCTCCGATTGATTGGGCTGATAAGATTCCTACCGCCTCTCCTGGTTTGACCAGTTTGCCTTCACCAAGGTTGATGCCGTAGCATTTAGAACAAACACCCTTCTTAGCTTTACAAGTTATAGGGGTTCTAATAACAACCGACTTAACACCTGCCTCTTTTAAAACTGCGGCTTTTTTCTCATCTATCAATGTGCCTTCACTAAAGAGGACCTCGTTTGTGATAGAGTCTATAACATCTTCAGCTAAAACTCTTCCTGTTGCCCTCTCATCGATACTTTCTATAAGGTCACCGTTTGATGTTATATCTGATATCTCAACACCCTCATGGGTACCGCAATCCTCTATAGTAACTTTTACATTTTGGGCTACATCTATAAGCTTTCTTGTAAGATATCCGGCATTTGCTGTTTTTAGCGCGGTATCAGCCAAACCTTTTCTAGCTCCATGAGTTGATATAAAGTATTCTAAAACATTCAATCCCTCTTTAAAGTTAGAGATGATAGGGGTCTCGATAATACTTCCATCAGGTTTAGCCATCAAACCTCTCATGCCAGATAGCTGTCTTATCTGAGCAGCACTACCTCTAGCACCTGAGTCCGCCATCATATAGATAGAGTTAAATCCATCTTTGTCACTCTCAACAAGTTTCATCATCTCACTTGCTAAGGTATTGTTAGTATCAGTCCAGATATCGATGATCTTGTTATATCTCTCTTGTTCAGTTAAAAGTCCTGCTTGGAACTGTTTTTGAATCTCTATAACTTTTTTCTTTGCCTCTTTTATATACTTCTCTTTACTGTCCGGAGTTTTTATATCATCTATAGAGATAGATATACCTGCTTTAGTAGAATACTTAAATCCTAGAGTTTTTAATTTATCCAAAAATTCTGCAGTTACCTTATATCCACCTATTTTAAATACATAATCAACAAGATTTGCTATATCTTTTTTCTTTAAGACTCTATTCCAAAGCTCTTCGGGAACAAAATCGGGAAGTATAGACTTAACTATCAATCTTCCGGCAGTTGTAAAAAGAACTTTTCCATCAACTATCGTTTTAATCTTTGCATGAACATCCAAAAGTTGTGCCTCGATGGCTATCATAACTTCATCGATATTTGCAAAAAGTTTATTGCTTCCTTTTGCTCCAATCTTTTCCAATGATATATAGTATGTACCAAGTATCATATCTTGAGTAGGAACGGTTATAGCTTTTCCTGAAGCCGGCAAAAGGATATTCATACTGCTTAGCATAAGTATCTTGCACTCTGCTATAGCTTCTTGAGACAAAGGAACATGCACAGCCATCTGGTCACCGTCAAAATCGGCATTAAACCCTGAACAGACAAGAGGGTGCAATCTTATAGCTTTTCCATCTATCAAAACAGGGTGAAACGCCTGAATTGAAAGCTTATGCAATGTAGGAGCTCTATTTAAAAGTACCGGGTAGTTATCAACGACTTCCTGTAAGCACTCCCAAACTTCATTTGTTTTTGCTTCTATCATTCTTTTGGCTTGTTTTATAGTTGTAGAGTATCCTTTCTCTTCAAGTTTTGCCAATAGATGAGGCTTAAAGAGTTCAAGAGCCATATTTTTAGGGAGTCCACACTGATCCATTCTTAAGTTTGGTCCAACAACGATAACACTTCTTCCTGAGAAGTCAACCCTTTTTCCAAGTAGGTTTTGTCTAAATCGCCCTTGCTTTCCTTTTATGATTTCGCTCAAACTCTTTAATGGTCTTTTATTTGCACCCTTAACTGCATTTCCTCTTCTTCCGTTATCAAAGAGTGCGTCAACAGCTTCTTGAAGCATTCTTTTTTCATTTCTTATAATGATCTCAGGTGCATCAAGTTCCATTAATCTTTTAAGTCTACTGTTTCTGTTTATAACTCTTCTATAGAGGTCATTTACATCACTAACGGCAAATTTACCGCCATCAAGTGCAACTAAAGGTCTAAGATCCGGTGGCATAACAGGTAAAATTGTTATCATCATCCATTCCGGTCTGTTGCCACTATTTAAAAATGCTTCCGTAACTTTCAATCTTTTTATGATAGTCTTCTTTTTAGCCTCTGAGTTAGTCATCTCTATCTCGGCTTTTAGCTTTTCAAGAAGCTCCACAAGATCAAGCTCTGCTAAAAGGTCTCTAACTACCTCTCCACCCATATAGGCTTCAAATCCTGTTCCGTCATATCTTTTTAAAAGTGATTGATACTGCTCTTCGTTTAATACATCATACTTCAAAACAGGCTTTTTGTTTTCATTGTCATAAAATGACTCACCTGGATTTTTAACGATATATGCTTCGTAGTATAAAACTCTTTCCAAATCTTTCATCTTAACTCCAAGCAAGGTTCCTATCCTGCTTGGAAGAGAGTTTACATACCATATATGAGCAACAGGAGTTACTAACTCGATATGCCCCATCCTGCTTCTTCTTACTTTAGAGCTTATAACTTCGACACCGCACTTTTCACATTTGATGCCCTTGTATCGCATCTTTTTATATTTACCGCACAAGCACTCATAGTCTCTAACGGGCCCAAATATTTTAGCACAAAAAAGTCCGTCTCTTTCAGGTTTAAGGGTTCTATAGTTGATAGTTTCAGGCTTCTTAACTTCTCCGTAACTCCAAGAGAGAATAGTCTCCGGACTTGCCAATCTTAACTGGAACTGATCAAAGTCTCTTGGTCTATTCTCTTCGTTTATCTCAATCTCAACCATTTTCTTCATTTTCATCTACCTCTTTATATATACGAACATCAAGTGCAAGTGATTTTAACTCATTTGTTAAAACAAAGAATGTCTCAGGGATTCCGGTTTGTGGAACATTTTCACCTCTAGTCAATGCTTTATAGGCTTTAACTCTTCCCTCTACATCATCTGATTTGATTGTAAGCATCTCTTTTAGCGTATTTGCAGCGCCATAAGCTTCCAATGCCCATACTTCCATCTCACCAAATCTCTGTCCACCAAAGAGAGCTTTACCGCCAACTGGTTGTTGAGTTACCAATGAATAAGGTCCTGTGCTTCTAGCATGGACTTTTTCATCAACCAAGTGGTGAAGTTTAAGCATATACATATACCCTACATTCACTCTCTCTTCCATTTTCTCACCGGTTTTACCATCATAAAGCTCGGTTTTACCATCGCTATCTATCTTTGCAAGTTCAAAAAGCTTCGCAAACTCTTCAGGATTTACACCTTCAAAGATAGGCGTTGCGAACTTAACACCTTTACTCCAGTCTCTAGCATAATTTAAAAGCTCTTCATCACTTAAACTATCTATAAATTCAGGGGTTGTAAGTTTTGCAACCGCGCTGATCTCTCTCATTTTAGCTCTTAACTCTTTGATCCACTCATTCTGTTTTTTGACAAAAACTTCCTCTATCTGATCTCCGAGCCTTTTTCCCACAAGACCTAAATGAACTTCCAAGATCTGTCCTATATTCATCCTTGAGGGAACACCTAATGGATTAAGACAAACTTCAACGCTTCTTCCATCTTTAAGATAAGGCATATCAACTTCAGGCACTATGTTGGAAACTATACCTTTGTTTCCATGTCGTCCCGCCATCTTATCACCGACTTTTAGCTTTCTTTTTGTAGCGATGTAAACCTTTACAAGTTTAACAACACCACTTGGCAATATATCATCTTTTTGAATTACTTGAAGTTTTGCATCATGCTCTTCTCTTAACTCTTTTTTTGCATTTTGAAAATACTCTTTTATATCGTTAAATTCATCTTGAATCTCTTTGGAAAAAGATTTAACGATGCCGTTAAGTGCAAATCTATTGACACTTTCAAGGTCTTTCTTATCTATTTTTTCGCCGGCTTTGTACTCTTTGGAGTTTACTTTTACATCACTTTCAAGTGGGTTTTTAGATAGAAGTGAGTTGATTTTTAGTATCTCTTCACGATCTAACATCAAAAGTCTATCCAAATGGTCTCTATCAAGTCTAGCCTTCTCCTCTTCGTATGCAGCTACTGCTCTAGGGTCTTTGTCATACCCTTTTTTTGTAAATATTTTTACATCTGTTACCACACCTTCGGTTGAAGCTTTGGCATATAGTGACTTGTTTACCACATGTCCGGCTTTTTCACCAAATATCGCTCTTAAAAGCCTCTCTTCAGGAGTAGGCTTGATCTCTCCTTTAGGGCTTACTTTTCCTACAAGTATCATACCGGGTTTTATATAGGTTCCTATTTTGACTATACCGCTCTCATCAAGATGAGCTAACTCCTCCTCTTTGACATTAGGTATATCTTTTGTTATCTCTTCAGTTCCGTCCTTTAACTCTCTTGCTTCAACTTCGTGTTCGTAGACATGGACACTCGTAAATGTATCTTCTCTTATAAGTTTTTCACTGATAACGATAGCATCCTCATAGTTATAGCCATTCCAAGGCAAGAATGCGACCATAACATTTTTACCGATAGCAAGCTCGCCCAAGTCCATATTGGGTCCATCAGCTATTACTTGCCCAGCTTCAATAAATTGACCTTTTTTTACTGTTGGATATTGTGTGTAAGATGTATTTTGGTTGGTTCTTATATTTTTTTCCATCGTATAATGGTCTATATAGGCACCTTTATCATCTTCACCCAGTATATAGATATTTTTTGCATCAACTTTTTCAACTATACCGCTTCTTTTTGCTTTTATTGCCGCCCAAGAGTCTCTCGCAACTATCTTTTCAACACCGGTTCCAACCATAGGAGCTTCATTTCTAAGAAGTGGAACTCCCTGTCTTTGCATGTTTGAACCCATCAAAGCTCTGTTTGCATCGTCATGCTCCAAAAACGGTATCAAACTTGCTGCAACACCGGTTACCATAACTGAAGCAAGGTCAATAAGATCAACACTCTCCTTTGGAGCCAAAATGATCTCTCCATCTTTTCTAACCTCTATTAAATCTTCTACTATATTGCCATTTTCATCCAGCTTGGTTGAAGCAGGAGCTATAGTCAAGCCCTCTTCTTGAGTTGCAGTTATATACTTTACTTCGTTGGTTACTTTTGCATCTTTTACAACTCTATATGGTGCTTCAATAAAACCGAGGTCATTAACTTTTGCATATGTAGAAAGTGTATTTATAAGACCTATGTTCTGACCCTCCGGAGTTTCGATAGGACAGATTCTACCGTAGTGGGTAGGGTGAACATCCCTTACTTCAAATCCGGCTCTCTCTTTAACAAGACCACCGACTCCAAGTGCTGAGAGTCTTCTTTTATGTGTTATCTCACTAAGTGGATTGGTTTGATCCATAAATTGAGATAATTGCCCTGTTGTAAAAAATTCCATAACCGAGTTAGTTATCATTTTTGAATTGATCAAATCATAAGGCATGATATCTTCTATATTGCCACTAAGTGTAGTGAACTTATCTTTTATGGCTTTTTGCATTCTTATAAGTCCGGTATGAAGCTCATTTGCCAAAAGTTCGCCGATAGCTCTTATCCTTCTGTTGCCAAGATGGTCTCTATCATCAATATGACCCTGACCATTTTTAACTTTTATTAAATATTTGGCAGTTTTTATGATATCTTCATTTGTTAAAACTGTGATATAATCAGGTATCTCAAGACCCAATTTATGGTTCATTTTCATTCTACCGACTTTTGTGAGATCATATCTTTCAATATTAAAGAAGAGATCATTTACAAAAGCTTTGGCAGCCTCTTTTGTTACAGGCTCACCCGGTCTCATAACTTTATGTATTCTTATACAGGATAGATCGTTCTCATCCTCTATGCCCTCTGTTTGTTTTAAAAGCTTAAGAGTCTCAAAATCAGCTAAGAATGAGTTAATAATAGCATCATCCACACCACTTGCTAAATCGTTTGCTATCTCTATTTCATCAATGCCCATCTCTATGAGCTTTAACATTTTGTTTTCGTCAAGCTGAGTCAAAGTGTCATATATAACCTCGCCACTCTCACTATCTATGACAGGAGAGGATAAAAATCTATTTATCAATGTTTCAGTCGGATACTCTACCCACTCTATACCATCATTTTTAAATTTTTCCGCTTTTTTCTTTGTTAATCTTTTTCCCTCTTTTATAAGTAGATTCCCTTTATCATCATAAAGGTCAAATTCAACTCTACCTAAAAAATCCTCCGGGTTAAATTTTATTAGGAATTTATTCTCTTTTATAATTATCTTTTGTATAGGATAGAATAGTTTTAGTATATCTTGTTTGCTATATCCTAATGCTCTAAAAAGTATGGTGATTGGAACTTTTCTTCTTTTGTTTATTCTTACATAAAGTATATCTTTTGCATCATACTCAAAGTAGAGCCAACTTCCACGATCCGGAATTATTTGAGAGGTATATATTAGTTTATTTGAACTTACATTGCTCTCCTCTTCTTTAAAAATAACACCGGGACTTCTGTGCAACTGGTTGACAACAACTCTCTCAACACCATTTATAATGAAAGAGACTCTATCTATCATAAGAGGTATATCTCTTATGAAGATACTTTGCTCTTTTATATCTTTTATACCCTTTTTTTCACCGGTTTTATCATCTTTATCCCAAAGTATCAATCTTATATTTATTTTTAAGTTTGCGGCATATGTTAAACCTCTGTCTATACACTCTCTGACTGAGTATTTTGGCTTCACAAGTTCGCTATTGACATACTCTAGTGTGATCCTGTTCTGAGGGTCATGAATAGGAAAAATAGATCTAAAAACTTTTTCTATTCCACTTTCACCACTATTTTTTATATCTAAGAAATGTTCGAAACTTTTTTGTTGAAGTTGTAAAAGATTGGGGACATCTATACTCTTGTTTACTTTTGAAAAATCGACTCTTAATCGATTCCCTGATTTTAAATTGTTTGACATGAATCCTACCTCATAGTAGTATTTTTATTGCTGCAGCAATAATTCGGAAGAAGTTACTTTAAGTTTATACTTAAAGTTTTAACACCATTATAACGGTCTATATTTATATTAAATGTGAGGCTTAAGTGCCTCACATTTAAGTTATTACTTGATTTCAGCGCTTGCACCGGCTTCTTCAAGTTGTTTTTTAATCTCTTCAGCCTCTTCTTTACTAACTCCCTCTTTAAGAGTAGTTGGAACCTCTTCAACAGCAGCTTTAGCCTCTTTAAGGCCAAGACCTGTGATAGCTCTAACAGCTTTTATAGCATTGATTTTCTTATCTCCTGCAGCAGTTAGAACAACATCAAACTCTGTTTTCTCTTCAGCAGCTTCACCGCCACCGGCTACTGCTCCACCTGCTACAACTGTAGGTTGAGCAGATACTCCGAATTTTTCCTCGAACTCTTTTACAAGCTCGGAAAGCTCTAAAACACTAAGATTTGAGATATATTCTAATACATCTTCTTTAGTAATTGCCATTTTTCATCCTTTTATTTATTTTATTTAAGCAGCTTCTTCTTCAAGCTTAGCTCTAAGATTGTCAAGTCCTGTAACAAAATTTCTTGCAGGTGCAGTCCAAACAGAAAGCAACATACCAAGCAATTCGTCACGACCTGGAAGTTTAGCCATTGCATTTATAGTAGCAACATCAGCAACTTTTCCTTCCATGTACCCGGTTTTGATAACAAATTTCTCTTTATTATCACTTGCAAATTTGTCTGCAACTTTACAAGCAGATATCTGATCTTCAGACCAAATAGCTATATTGTTATCAGTAACTTCCAGTACATCAAGGCCAGCTTTTTGGGCAGCCAATCTTACAAAAGTATTTTTCACTACTCTTACTTTTGTATCATTTTCATCAGCATACTGTCTCAAAGCTTCAAGTTGCTTATGAGTTATACTTGTAAAACCGCATATAACAACAGCATTAGCAGATTTGAACTCATTAGCTAAGTTATCGATAATCTCAGCCTTTTGACTTCTTGTTAGCATCTTTTCTCCTTTCAAAACATCGAACTTCGGCGGGATTTACAGGGATAAGGAGTATCCCAACCAGCTGTCTTCAGTTTTAAGATTAATTAAAAAATTCTTAATTTATTTTATATCCATCAACTCTGTTGTATCAAGAGTAACTGATGGACTCATTGTCAATGAAAGAGCTGCATTTTTTATATATCTACCTTTTGAGGCAGCAGGTTTATGCTTATTGATAGCCTGTATAAAAGTTGTTATATTTTCATTGATCTGCTCTTTTGTAAAACTTACTTTACCGATACCGGCATGAATATTACCTTGCTTATCAACTCTAAAATTAACTTGTCCGCCTTTAGCATTTTTAACTGCTTGAGCAACATCCATAGTAACAGTTCCGGTTTTTGGATTTGGCATCAAACCTTTTGGTCCTAAAGTTCTACCGACTTTACCAACCAAGCCCATCATATTTGGAGTAGCAATCAAAACATCAAAGTCTATTTTGCCGCCTTGGATATCTTGTATCAAATCCTCTGCTCCAACTAGATCTGCTCCGGCCTCTTTTGCTTCATCAGCTTTTGTATCTTTAGCAACAACAGCAACTCTTACCTTTTTTCCTGTTCCAGCCGGCAATACTACCGAACCTCTTACCATTTGATCAGCATGTCTTGGATCTACATTTAGTTTTAAAGCTATCTCTACAGTCTCATCAAATTTTGCTGAAGCTAAATTTTTAACAACTTCTACAGCTTCATCTTTTTGATAAACCGAGTTTTTATCAAATCTCTTACTTAGTTCTTGAAACCTTTTTGATATTTTTTTTGACATCTATTTTCTCCGCATATTTTTTGCTACCACTTTACCCTGTGGTCAGGGGTCTTAATCAACAATCTCCACACCCATACTTCTTGCACTTCCTTCGATTATTTTGGAAGCCGCAGCAATATCTTTGGTATTTAGATCGGCAATTTTTTTAGCTACTATCTCTTCAACCTGAGCTCTTGTTAATTTGCCGACTTTGTTTTTAAGTGGATTATCACTACCCTTTTTAATGTTGGCAGCTTTTTTTATCAAATCAGAAGCAGGTGGTTGTTTTGTTATAAATGTAAAACTTCTATCTGCATAGACAGTGATAACAACAGGTATCTTAAAACCCATCATATCTTTTGTTTTTTCGTTAAAAGCTTTACAAAATTCCATAATATTGACACCTTGTTGACCGAGCGCCGGTCCAACAGGAGGTGAAGGATTTGCTTTTCCAGCCTCTATCTGAAGCTTAATTTCGCCAGTTACTTTTTTAGCCATCTCTTTCCTTTATAAAATTTATATTATTTTTTCTACTTGTGAGTAGAGTATCTCAACAGGAGTACTTCTACCAAAGATAGAAACATTTAGCTTGAGTTTACCGTGTTCCATATCATACTCTTCAACCACGCCGATAAAGTTGGCAAAAGGTCCTTCGATGATACGAACATTTTCACCTTCATCAAAAGATACCTTAGGTCTTGGATCACCTTTTTTATTGGCTTTTTCCAAAATAAGCTCTATATCTTTATCACTTAAAGGTGTCGGTTTTTTTGATTCCCCTATAAATCTACTGACTCTTGGCAGTGACTGTATCTTTTGCCAAAAATTTGTGTCTAAATCAATCTGCGCAAACACATAGCCACTATAGAGGCTTCTTTCACTTATCTTTTTCTTTCCGTTTTTTATCTCTATGACATCTTCGGTTGGGACCAATACCTCACCGAGTTTATCTTCTATACCGTTTTGAACGGCAAGATTTTTTATAGCCTCTTTTACGCTTTGTTCACTTCCGGCATATGTTTGAATTGCATACCATTTTAATGACATAACCTACCTCAATTATACTATTGATGAGAGAGTAAAAGACATAATCAAATCAATCAATGCCAAAAATAGAGCTACAACGCTCACAACAACTACAACAGATACAAAAGCATTTCTAACCTGTTCTTTTGTAGGAAAGATAACCTTTGTCAATTCTGCTCTGGAGTGTTTTATATAACTTATAATTTTTTCCATTTCTTACAATCTCCCATTTGTTGGAGCAAGCTCCTTTCAAATCCATAACGAAAAGTGGCAGGGCAGGAGGGACTCGAACCCCCAGCCATCGGATTTGGAATCCGGCGCTCTACCAATTGGAGCTACTGCCCTAAGTGATAGTTAAACTTAGGATTTAAGTTTAACTTCTTTATGAATTGTGTGTTTTTTAAGCCTTGGACTATACTTTTTTATCTCAAATTTTTCAGAGTGAGTCTTACTATTTTTTGTAGTAGTATAATTGATATCTCCACACTCAGTACACTTTAAACCTATCTTAACTCTCATCGCTCATCCTTAAAAGAATGGGAGGCATATGGCCTCCCTTTTAAATTTTAACTGATCTTGCATAATCTTTATCTATTGAAATATATTCTACTTAACAGAGAAGCAAGGTCACTATTTAAAATTATTTTATTATCTTAGAAACAACACCGGCACCAACAGTTCTACCACCTTCTCTGATAGCAAATCTAGTACCCTCTTCCATAGCTATAGGAGCTATCAATTCAACACTAATTTTTACATTATCTCCAGGCATAACCATCTCAGTACCTTCCGGTAGTGTGATAGAACCTGTAACATCTGTAGTTCTTACATAAAATTGTGGTCTATAGTTGTTAAAGAAAGGAGTATGTCTTCCACCCTCTTCTTTTGTCAAGATATAAACTTCTGCTTCGAAGTTTGTATGAGGAGTGATAGAACCTGGTTTACAAAGCACCATACCTCTTTCAACTTCTTCTTTTTTAGTTCCTCTAAGAAGTACACCACAGTTATCGCCTGCAACACCTTGGTCTAACTCTTTTCTAAACATCTCAACACCGGTTACAACTGTTTTTTGAGTTGGCTTGATTCCTACTATTTCAATCTCATCACCTACTTTTACAGTTCCTCTTTCGATTCTACCTGTTACAACAGTTCCTCTACCAGAAATTGAGAAAACATCCTCAACAGGCATCAAGAAGTCTTTGTCAGTATCTCTTTCAGGAGTTGGAATATACTCATCAACTGCGTTCATAAGCTCAAGTATTTTATCACTCCACTCACCAAGTTGACCTGCTTTTACCTCTTCAAGTGCTTTTAAAGCTGATCCAGCTACGATAGGTGTATCATCTCCAGGGAATTGATACTCGTCTAGTAGCTCTCTTATCTCCATCTCAACTAACTCTAAAAGCTCCTCATCATCAACCATATCAGCTTTATTCATAAATACAACTATATATGGAACACCAACTTGTCTAGAAAGTAGTATATGCTCTCTAGTTTGCGGCATAGGACCATCAGCTGCACTAACAACCAATATAGCGCCATCCATCTGTGCAGCACCTGTAATCATGTTCTTAACATAGTCAGCGTGTCCCGGACAGTCAACGTGAGCATAGTGTCTTTTGTCAGTCTCATACTCTATGTGAGAAGTAGCTATAGTTATACCTCTTTCTCTCTCTTCAGGAGCATTATCTATCTGATCAAAGTCTCTTTTCTCAGCAAGACCCTTCTCAGCTAAAACAGCTGAAATTGCAGCAGTTAGCGTAGTTTTACCATGATCAACGTGACCAATAGTACCTATGTTTACGTGCGGTTTACTTCTTTCGTATTTCTCTTTTGCCATCTTTTCCTCCGTGGGTAATTTATTTCTTACATTGACTTGGCATAGTTTATGTAAGTTTAACTGACACTATCTGTCTTTTTCAAAAACGCAAGCATCTTTTCAAAGAGCACAGGGTCAGTTTAAAAGCTTCGGCCGAAACTCTTTGTAATTAACTGGAGCTCATAGAGGGACTTGAACCCTCGACCTCTTCCTTACCAAGGAAGTGCTCTACCTCTGAGCCATATGAGCAAACTCTCATATAACCACTAAACCAAACTTGTTTGAACTAGATAAAAATGGGGGCAAATATAAGTTGTAGAGTTTACCAAAAAAAATCAGCTTCTTCATACAACAGCTCCCAGTTTTAAATGGAGCGGGAAACCGGGCTCGAACCGGCGACCCTCAGCTTGGAAGGCTGATGCTCTAGCCAACTGAGCTACTCCCGCTTACTTGTAATGGTGGTGAGAGGAGGATTCGAACCTCCGAAGGTGAAAACCAGCAGATTTACAGTCTGCCCTCGTTGGCCGCTTGAGTATCTCACCATAAGCCACTTTACAATATATCTGGTCAAACACTGTCAAATTTTAAGAAAAGTGGAGCTGGCAAAGGGACTTGAACCCCCGACCGCCTGATTACAAATCAGGTGCTCTACCAACTGAGCTACGCCAGCACCTCTTAAAAATGAGGTGAAATTATACTTTATATTTTATAAAATGTCAATAGAAATCACCAAATTTGAAAAATCTTTTGGTATAATTCGAGGAATTTATCCCTAAAAGGTTACTAATGTATATACTTTTTTCACCAAGCGAAGCAAAAAGCGATACCTCTTTATATAATAGTATAAATAAAAACTCTTTTATATTTGAGGATCTATACGAGATAAGGCAGCAGGCTCTAAAAAAGTATCAAGACTACTTAAATAGTGCGGATATTGATGCTTTGAAAAAACTTTTCGGTCTGAAAAAAGAGACAGAGATAGAGTCATACAAAAGCATTGATATTTTTAAAGCAAAAACCAATAAAGCTATACTAAGATACAGCGGGGTAGGATATGAGTATCTTGGATACAAAAACCTTTTAGAAGATGAGAAAGAATTTTTAGATAACCATATGATAATCTTTTCGAACCTATTTGGACCACTACTTGCAAAGGATAAAATTCCTCTATACAAATTAAAACAAGGAGAGAGGATAGGTGATTTTATTTTTGAGAATTTTTATAGAGAAAATTTTACAAATCATTTGGATAAATTGTTAAAAGATAGACTGGTTATCGACCTAAGAGCTTCATTTTACGATAAGTTTTACAAGCCAAGCACCCCTTTTTTTAGTATGAAATTTTTAAAAAACTCAAAAAGTGTCAGCCACTGGGCAAAAGCCTACAGGGGAATGGTAGCAAAAGAGCTAGCCAAGTATAAACCTAAAAATGAAAAAGAGCTTATGAATATAGAGTTTAAAAATCTAAAAATAAAAGAGATAAAGAGAAACGCTCTAAAAAATGAGCTTATTTTTGATATAATATGATATAATTTTGTATAGTTAGGGGGATTTGTTGGGTCATCTTACTGTTTTATTTTCTGTTGCTACACTTTTAGCCCCTTTTTTATCTGTTTTATCTATGTTTTTATTTTTAAAACAACATAAAAAAAATGTATATAAAATATCGATATTTTTCTCCTATTTTGCACTAATTACATCATTTGTGATGTTAACTCTTTTTTTTAATAACCACAAGCATATATATATTTTTAGAGACACCCTTTTTTCACTCTATATCACACCCCTTAGTGTGATGTTGATGGCTTTTGTATCTACTGTATCTTTGGTCATTCATACATACTCTATAAAATACATGTATGATGAAGAGGGATATATAAGATTTTTTATCCTATTGGATTTAATGATAGGTACCATTTTTGCAATTACTATATTTAGCAATCTTCTGATGCTGGCTCTCTTTTGGCATCTGATAGGAGTCATACTGTACTTTCAGCTCATACATAACTATACAAAAAAACAGAGCTATAAATTTGGATTTTATACCTTTTTTACACATCTGTTGTCAGATATCCCGCTTATCATGGCTGTAGTTTTGATATATAAATACTACAATACATTGGACCTGAAGCTATTTTTGGATATATTGCCTCACCATAATATAAATCTAAATATGCTTGGCACGCATTGGTCTCTTGCGTCTATTATTGCTACACTAATTGTTTTAAGTGCGATTATAAAATCTGCCGGATTTCCATTTCATATATGGCTCCCTTTTACGCTAGAGGGTCCTACTCCGATTTCTGCACTTATGCATGCCGGTATAGTTAATGCGGGTGCATTTTTAACCAACAGATTTGCACCTATTTTTTTACAAGGAGACAGTGCATTATATTTAATGTTGATAATAGGTTTTATAACGGCTATAATTGGCTCATCTTCAATGCTTATGCAAAATGATATAAAAAAAGCTCTTGCCTATTCGACGGTAGGGCAAATGGGATATATGATGCTCGAAGTGGGAAGTGGCGCTTTTGCATTGGCGATATATCACATGATGGTACACGGGATCTTCAAAGCTTCACTTTTTTTAGGCTCGGGGAGTATCATAAATGAAGCCAGAAACAACCCAAATATTGCCGATAGGTCTATTTTTGATTTTTTCTTTTCAAAGGCAAATCACAAAAAACCATCATTTATAGAGTATGCGCTATTTACGATGATTTTGCCAATGGTTATAACTTTTTATATATTTTTTTCCAACTCAAAGACAAATTTGCTTGAAAGTGGCATACTGTTTTATCTATTTGCATGGGTAAGCGGTGCTCAAACTATCTATACAATGTATAAAACCCATAAAAGATTTAAGGCTATCTTCTTAACTTTTTTTGGATTTGGTATATCATTATGTGTTTATCTTGCTATGGAGCATTTTTTCGGAACTATACTCTTTTTTGACCGAGAGTTACCTAAAAAATTGCTAGAGGCTGCCTCTTGGAACAAAATTGATTTCTATATTATATATGGCGTTATAACTTGTATAATTCTTGCGACTTGGATTTTCAAATACCAAGACTTGGTTTATCACAAATCTATATACCTAAAGTTTAGATCTATTTACGCATTTGTATATAAAATATTTTCAAGAGAGTTTTATATATTAGACATCTCTTCAAATATAGCCAAAAAAATGATAGCATTTTCAAAAAGTATCAATATGAAGTTAAGGTATTAAAAGATGAGTACTATTTTTTTTCTATTTGTCATCTTTTTACTTCCTATTTTCCCTGCAACTCTTGTAATAAACAAGTATCTTTACAGACTTGATGCAAAATTTTTTACCATATCTCTTTTCCTACTCTTTTTCTTTGGTATTCTTATACTTCACTTTTTTCAATATCACCTATCTCCCATAAAATATTTGGCTCTTTTCACAACTATCTTTTATAGCATCAGGCTTTTGGGTGTTACCAATTTAAAACTCTTTATACTTTATCTATACTCTATCATTTCATCTTTTACAATCTTATTATATATATCAGGTGAAGCTGAGTTTTCACTATATTTTATAGAGTTACCATTTTTACTTATGCTACTTCTTTTATACTATTTTTTATCTGCACGCATTAATATCATACATCCAAAAAGCATAAGCGGTATAGGGGAAGTGGCTCCGAAATTCTCTATATTTTTCATTATCACATTACTCGGGATAAATTCGACACTATTTATCATAATGTATAAAATGTTTAAAAATGGCCTTACAGGACCCAATCTGCTACTTTATGGCATCGTTTTTATAGTATCTTTTCTTTTAATCAACTGGGGCACCATCAAACTTTTCGAATGGCTTATATATGGCAAGAAAACAAAAATATTAAATGACCTAGCTCCCTTAGATACCAGTACCTTTTCTCTACTTCTGATCGCAGCTATTATATCGGAGGTCTATACAGCCTCAAGGAGCCTCTTTTGATAGTTTCAAACAAAGAGATTTTATATATAAATGCTCTTATAGAAAATGCTGTGGATCTTTTTCATAATTTTTGGCCTATGACCTCCTTTATACATCACAACCCACTACATGGTTTTGAGAGTATGCACTTTGAAGAAGCAGTAAAAAAAGCTCAAACATACTTTCACAATAAAAAATTTCTCTCACGAGAAGAGTATCAAAAGTTTTACAAACAAGGCAAGATAAAGAAGAAAAAATTAGAGATGGAGATAGAGCACTACTGTAACAAAAATCGTTTGGACGATATCTATAAAGATCTTTTTTTTCACATAATGACACAAGAGACATCTTCACCAAAAGAAGATACCGACCTAAAAAATTCCATCAGAAAAAAACTATCTCTTTTATGTGCAACCCCCAAGCCAAAAAGATTGGGAGTTAATTTTGGCTTTTGTGATGCATTGGATAATCTTTACGGAACGGAAGTTTGCGAAGAGATAAACAACAAAATGAACCAAATAGCAATGAGACACCTAGATGAAGGGCAAGCTACCTGGAAACCTTTGGATAAACATAAAGGGTTATACTCTTCATGGAAAGTAATGATAAAAAACGATCAGGTATTTTTTAACAAATCGCTTCAAATATGCAGAATCCTATCAGACAGCGACAAACCTGAAGATATCATATACTGGATACTTACCGAACTTAAAATCCCAAAAAATGAGTGGGAAGATTTTTTTGTTTTGCAATTTGGAAAGCTACATGGCTGGACGGGATTTTTAAGATGGAGAAGCACAAATGAAGAGTATATTTATCAAAAAAAATATCCTGCTTATTTGGAAGAGTTTTTAGCTATTAGACTATATTTTCTATATTTTTATTTAAAAAAATTCAAGAAAGATAGAGGATTTTTCCCCAACTATGTAACTTTGAAAAATGAGCTGTCAAAAAAAGAGAACTTTTTAAGGATTCAGTACAACAATTCGGACATACTCCCTGATTTTATAGAGAGATACGAAAGATGCGAATATAATGATACATTATCCACTTTATATGAAGAGTATATGAAAGCATATAATCAAAATCATATAAAAAATAGTGTGGATTTTCTACACAATTGTCTTGTAAACTTTAATTATAACATTGAAAATTATGAGGAGCTTTTAGGAGTTTTAAAAAACTTTGAAGAGGAGGAGGGTTTTTTATGGCAAAAGGCTATGGAAAATAGCTATATAGAAGAGTTAATGAAAAAAATTACAGCCACTATAGAATCCAGGAGCAAAGAAAAAAAAGATGCTCAGTTTTTCTTTTGTATTGATGTCAGAAGTGAAAATATAAGAAGAGCCGTAGAGAGTGTAGGTAATTTTGAGACATTTGGGGTTGGAGGTTTTTTTGGAATACCTTTAAAACTGATAGATATCACAAAAAAACATGAGTCAAACCTCTGTCCGGCAGTCGTAAAACCTAAAAATATAATATATAAATTTGATGACAATTATCAAAATGTTATGCCAAGAAAACTAAAAAATGCTATAAAACATATATATCATGACCTAAAGTATGACACAATGTCCGGCTATATAATGGTGGAAACCATAGGCCTATTGTTTGGTTTTGATTTTTTAGGAAAAACATTTTGGCCAAACTTTTATATGCCTAAAAGAGAGAAGATCTTTTCACAAAACTATAGCGGAAAGCTTCTTGTTGATAAATATTCAAAAAAGGAGATATATCACAAAATCAACTCTTTACAAAAAGAGCTGGTAAAGATAGCCGTAAAAGATATATTTGCGCTGGATGTTTCGCCTTTTAACAGTGAGATAGATGAGTTTCTGGAAATCGCCACATCTACTAATGAAAATATAATAACATTTGAAAAAAATAAAATAGAGCCAAAGAGTAGTCTTGGAAAAGCTTTAAATCTTTTGCATTTTGAAGAGATAAAACTGCTAAAAATATTAAAGAGTGACTACCATATATCATACTATCATAAACTAAAACATATCGAAAAGCTCTCAAAGGTTGGTTTTACCTTTAAAGAGCAACTATTTTATGCTAGAAATATGCTTAAACTAACAGGCTTAACAAGCGACTTTGCTCCTTTTGTTTTTTTATGCGGACACGAAAGTAAGTCCCAAAATAACCCATATGAATCCGCACTTGACTGTGGAGCTTGTGGAGGCAATAGCAGTGATACAAATGCTAGAGTTTTAAGTTATATACTTAATAAAAAAGATATAAGAGAGGCTCTAAAACCTGATATAGTCATACCACCTAAGACTATTTTTATCTCGGCACTACACAACACCGTCACTGATAAGATAAAAATAGATAAGCAAAATATCCCTACTGAAAAAAAAGATGAGATCAGCACCATAGAGCAAAAACTGGACAAAGCATCCGAGATATCTGCGCTGCAAAGAGTTAAAAAGCTTCCTTTCGGAAAAAATCTAAACAGCAAACAAGCACTAAAATTCATAGAGAAAAATACTCAAGATTGGTCTCAAACTAGGCCCGAGTGGGGATTGGCCACAAATCACTCCTTTATCATAGGCCCTAGAGAGATAAGTAGCTCCATAGAGTTCGACAACAGAGTATTTTTACATTCGTATGATTATAAAAAAGATAAAAAAGGCTACTTTCTCGAGATCATACTCTCAGCTCCTTTAGTTATAGGAGAGTGGATAAATATGGAACATTTTTTTTCCTCACTGGATAACAAAGCCTTTGGTAGCGAAAGTAAAGTTTACCACAATGTGGTCGGCCGTTTTGGCATAGTAAGTGGTAACATAAGCGATCTAAGGACAGGCTTGGCAGCCCAAAGTGTGCATCTTGCAGGAGAGATTTATCACGAACCTGTTAGATTGCTAACTTTTATTGATGCGCCGTTTAAAAAATATAAACATATAATAGACAAGATCAAAAAAGTTTCCGAACTAGTATATAATGAATGGATTAAGATGATATTTATAGACAGGACAGAGAAAGCCTTTTTCTACTATAATGCAAATACTCAAAAATGGGATAAAATAAATTTTGATAGCCTTAAGGAGCTCAAATGATTATGCAAAAAATGAAAAAAGTTGAGATCATAACAGAAGGATCCAATCTGGAAATTTTAAAACGAATACTAAGCAAGATTGACATAAAAGGTTATACTATCTTCCACAATCTAGAAGGACTTGGCAGCCACGGTTTCCATGAAGGACACCTCCTTTTTAACGAAGAGGATGCCTTGGTAATGCTAATGACTGTTGTAGAAGATGAAAAAGCTAACGATATCGCTCTTGGACTAGAACCTTTCTTGCAAAAACACTCAGGCGCTATCTTTTTAACTGACACCATCAGAGCAAAAGCTAAAAAATAGTTATCTCATAGAAATATTTCGATTCATCTTTTTATAATAGCCAATGTTAAGAACAATTTTTATATAATACGATTAATCTACTACTACAAGGAAACTTACTATGCGAGGATATAAAGTCTTTTCAGGTACTGCCAATGAAGAGTTTGCAAAAAAGGTTGCAAAACAGTTAACTCTGCCACTTAGTGATGCTACTATCAGGAGATTTAGCGATGGTGAGATAGGGGTGCAGATAAGTGAA
>Ga0256840_1001427_pt1 | contig 22506 bp, 24 predicted proteins | sample 355202metaG_FD_185969 | JGI IMG/M metagenome (GOLD analysis project Ga0256840, IMG submission 185969) | Hydrothermal vent microbial communities from Mid Atlantic Ridge, Atlantic Ocean - 355-202 | ecosystem: Environmental > Aquatic > Marine > Hydrothermal vents | place: Atlantic Ocean: Mid...
ATTGACCAAGATGGGGATTCAGATTTAATCATTGGCACAAGGGGATATTTACACGCTGATGGCTATTACGCTTCATTCTCTTTTTTGGAAAATACTGGCACGTCAATCGCTCCTGTTTTTGAGCTAATAGATGACGATTACTTAAATATCGCTGCTCTAAAACTACTAGACCTACATCCACAGTTTATAGATATCGATGCTGACGGAAATCTAGATTTTGTCTTTTCTGGCGCTCCCGAAAACAGTTTTAGCAAAAAAATATTTTACCTCCTCAATCAGAGCAATACCAGCTTTGATTTTTCTATCGCTCAAATCAAAGAGTTAAACACTACCATCAATGTTCAAGACAATTATTATCTTTTTGACCTAGACAATGACAATGATGCCGACTTGCTCGTTGGTAAATCAACAGGCAGAATTGAGCATTATGAAAACATTGGAAACAATGATTTTACTTTGGTCACCAAAGAATTTATTGGCAGGGGAAATGACATTTTCAAAAGAACACCTGCCATGACCACTGCCGACATTGATGGTGACGGAAAGCTAGAAATGGTGATTACAGATGGTACAGGTTCATTGAGTCTTTACAATGATTTTTTAAGTCAAATAAATACGCCTGATGAGGGGATTCAAAATTTACTAGTGAGTTTCTTGACTGAAGATTTACTCACCTTACAGCTAGGCAGAAAGTCGTGGCCAACATTGGCAGATCTTAACGGAGATGGACTGCCCGAAATGGTTATTGGCAGTGTACAAGGAGGCTTACAAATGCTCCTTAACAAGGGGAAAACGATTGGCGGTGACTCGCCAAACCTATCGCTCAAAATTTATCCTAACCCGTTACAATCGCAGAGATTTGTAAAAATAAAAGTCAATGATGAGGCGAAAATAGCTGTCTTCTCATCGCTCGGACAGAGGTTGACCGAGGATATTTCCGTTAAAAATAGTATCGCCAAAATATTTGATTTTAGCAGTTTTTCTAATGGGGTTTATATCATCACCGGCACAGGAAAAAATAAAGGGACCGCTTCTGAAAAATTAGTGATATCTAGGTAATTGTTTCTCTCACATTGTTGGTGAAAATATCCATAATGCGAGCGTTATACGATAAATAATGTCCATATTTGCTATATATAGACAAGTTTTGTAGCTTTATTGAAAATAAATAATATCATGAATATTAGTTTTACCAATAAGCAAAAGGCATATATTTCAGAACAGGTAGATGGTGGAGACTTTCAAAATGCGAGTGAAGTTGTGCGAGACGCATCAAGACTTCATTCAACTTACCGTCACAAAATAATTGAAGCGCTAAAAATAGAAATTCAAAAAGGGTGGACAGCGCCTGATAGTACTAGAACTATTAAGGATATTGTCAAAGCCAAGCTTCAAGAAAAATAGATGTGAAAAGGAGTGTCAATCATTAGGTATTATCCCAGGATGCCGATGGTGATATTGAAGAAATTTTTGATTATACAAAAGCTATGTATGGTATCAAACAAGCCGTTTCTTATGTAACAGATTTTGAATTATTTTTTGGTCAACTTATAAAAACACCCAATATTGGCAAAAAACGCAACGAGATTAAAAAGGGATTGTATAGTTTTCCAAAAGGAGAGCATACTATTTTTTACCGTATTTTAGCAAATCAAATCAGAACCATTCGGGTATTACATAGTAGTAGAGACCTCCCAAAATACTTTTAATCCGATCGCTAAAAATATGCAGGAGCAGCCAAGTTTTCTCATTGTTGGCGTTTTCACCAACAACTCCAAGCCCTATCTCTGTAACAATCATTACAAACAATAGTAATTTCGATTCATACCTTTGGGTTTTCTTATAATTCTTATCAAAATAATATGGCAAAGGTTGTAGTGTTAGGTGCTGGGATTTCAGGGCACACAGCGGTTTCTTATCTCAGGCGAAAACTAGGAAAATCTCATGAAGTAGTCATGGTTTCTCCTAACTCATACTATCACTGGATTCCTTCTAATATTTGGATTGGCGTGGGCAGGATGACCGCCGATCAGGTGCGTTTTAAATTAAAACCACTATATGACAAATGGGGTGTTACCTACAAACAAGCCAAGGTAGTTTCATTCAATCCTGAAGGGGATGATGCTGTGGAAAAAGGCTTTGTAACAGTAGAATATGTTTCAGAAGCAGCAAACGGAAAAATTGAAAAAGTAGATTACGATTTTTTAATAAATGCCACTGGTCCAAAGCTAAACTTTGAAGCAACAGAAGGATTATCCCCTGGAAAACATGCCGTTTCGGTTTGCTCTTATACACATGCTGCTGAGGCCTGGGAGCAATTTCAAGTAGCCTTGGAAAAAATGAAAAAGGGTGAGAAACAAAAATTTGTAATTGGTACTGGACATCCGTCTGCCACTTGTCAGGGAGCGGCATTTGAGTATATATTAAATGTAGATTTCGAGATTAAAAGGCGGGGATTGGAAGACTTGGCAGAGGTGACTTGGATATCTAACGAATATGAAATGGGAGATTTCGGAATGGGGGGTGCTTTCATTCCAAAAGGTGGCTACATCACCTCTACGAAAGTTTTTACGGAGTCTTTTTTGATAGAAAGAAATATTGATTGGATTAAAAGGTCAGGTGTAACAAAAATAGATGAAGATAAAATCTACTATGAAAACTTAGATGGAGAATACAAAACACTGGCCTATAATTTTGCCATGCTTATTCCTGCGTTTAGCGGGCATGATTTTAAGGCATATGACAAGTCGGGAGGAGACATTACGGATAAGTTATTTGCCAAAAATGGTTTTATGAAAGTAGATGCTGATTATTCAGGCAAAGCATACGATGACTGGGAAGCGAAAGACTGGCCAGAGACTTATCAAAATGAACATTATGCAAATATTTTTGCAGCCGGCATTGCATTTGCGCCACCACATGCCATCTCCAAACCCATGAAAAGTAAAAATGGCACACCGATTTCTCCTGCTCCCCCACGAACAGGCATGCCATCAGGAGTGATTGGGAAAATCATTGCAGATAATATTGTAGATTGGATCAAAAGTGGGAAGCAAACATTGCAACACCGTGCCTCAATGAGCAAAATGGGTGCTGCATGTATCGTTTCTGCAGGATATGGTTTGACCAAAGGAGCTGCCGCCACAATGACCGTCAGCCCGATTGTTCCGGACTGGGATAAATATCCGAAGTGGGGTAGAGATGTGAAAAATACAGTGGGTGAACCTGGGCTTGCAGGACACTGGATGAAGTGGTTTATGCATTATATGTTTTTATACAAGGCAAGAGGAAAACCATTTTGGTGGTTGCTTCCTGAATAGATAATTAGTTCAAGACCTACTAGGTTTAAAAAAACCTAGTAGGTCTACTCCCAAAAGAGAGTAAAACATTATATAAAATTATGAGTACAAGAAAAGCAAAAAGATATACAGACCAATACTATCCACCTACCCCTACAAAAAGCGTTTTATTTTGGCGGAGTTTTATTCCCTATCAGGCGATACGGTTTATTGTGCTAAATTATAAAATTATTAAGATTGTCGCAGGAGGGCATTCGTAGAATTGCTCGTATCCTCGCATTTATTGCGAGGTCTCCATAAGGCAACCTATGCCCCATTGGTGCTTTTACCTATCGTCCTGTAACTTCATTTGTTGGTGTAAACACTAAATAAAGGATGTGGTTTGTACCACACTAACATCCAATCCTTTTGTCCTAAAACTAACCTTTACCCATGAAAACCGTATATTTGCAGAGACATGTGTACCCAATACGACCATTTCAAACAAACTTAATACTTATGAATTTACAATTTATTTCGGATAGTACAGGAAAAACAACAGGCGTGTTTATCCCAATTGAAGAATGGAATGCCCTGAAGGATAAATACACAGGAATTGAAGAAGGGGAAAGAAATATCCCCTCTTGGCAGATTCAAGAAGTTGAAAAGCGCTTGAAAGATTATGAAAATAATCCTGAGGAAGGGCTCAATTTCGATAAGATACTAGATGATATCGAAAAAGAATTGAATGTATAAATCCATTATTTTACCTCAAGCAAAACACGACATTTAGGAAGCAGCTCATTGGTATAATTCTAAAAAGAAAGGTCTGGGGAAAAAATTCATTGCACAAATTAGAGAGAAAGTAAAATTCATCAAACAGAATCCAACAGCTACACCAATAAGGTATGGTCACACAAGAACAGCGGTTATAAATATATTTCCCTTCATGCTGCACTACATCCTTGACGATATAAAAAAGCACGTAATAATTTCTGCTATATTACATACCGCACAAAGTCCCGAAAATTGAAAAAATAGAAAGTAATAGAAATATGTTTGTTGGTAGAAACTACAACCAAGCTTCAAAATTTTCCACTACATTAGCATCCGTACCCTCCACCTGCACAATATGATAAGTATGAAAATATTCCATATCATCATTTATCAATTTTATCTTTTTCAATCGGTGGTTTCTGAAAATGGTTAAATCCACTTCTTTTTTATCGCCAATTAGTAAATTCAGGTTACTATTCACTTTCGTTCCATTCACCGCTACGACTTCATCATCAACCGATAGCGTTTGAACCGTCGGATATAATTTGGTTATTTTTGAAACATTGTCAATTGCAAGGATTCTAAAACCAAAGGTACTTTCATACGTATTTTTTGGTTTTTGTACCAATACTTCACAGCCCACATATTTCAGCAATGCAACAAATCGCTCTTCAATTGGTGTCGTGCCATTGATATAATTTGCAAAGAACACTTCAAAAGATATGCCTGATAATTCCTCCGCCATTTTCAAAATATCCGCTGTAACGTAACCACTTTTTGTATCGCCAAACTGCTGCCAAAGCATGCGCATTAGTGAGTCAAGAGAGTTTTTGTTTTTGGTAGCCATTCTGATTTCTAAATCAAGCATTAGCGCCACCAACGCTCCTTTGGTATAAATAGAAACCTTTCTATCCGGAATTCCTAGTTTATAACCATCAAGCCAAAGGTCGAAAGAGGCATCTGCTAATGATAAATTATGCCTTCCGAAATTATCTAAATGCCACTGCAACTGCAAACTCATTTCGTTCAAAAACCATTTTTTACCAAACACTCCACTTCTACCCAAAAACAAATCTCCATAGTACGTGGTAAATCCTTCGGCTACAAAACCGGTCTTAAAATAATTCTCTTTGGTAAAATCATAGGGCACAAATTCCTTTGGCTTAATCCGAATGACATTCCACGTATGAAATAATTCATGAGAGCTGATACCCATAAAACTTTCGTACATTTCTTTCGAGTTCATTTCCTCCCCAGGGCCAAGTGCAATTACGGTAGAATTAAAATGTTCTACCCCATGCCGTAACTTATACGGTGCTATTTGGAATAAAAAGTGGTAATCATCGCAAGGAAATCCACCCATCATGTCAATCTGATTTTGGCTAAACGCTTTAAAATCTCTAACTACTTTTTCCCAATCCATTTCACAATCTCCCATCAACCAAATATGAAAGCGATATTTATCTACCTGATATTCCAAATGCCGCATCCTTGCACTGGCTATCATTGGGCTTTCCAGCAAATGGTAAAAACTTTCCGCTTGCAATGCATTTTTTTTACTCATTGGCAATCCGCAAGCAATTTCGTAATCATCTGGTAAATCAAGGATAACTTCACATGCGTCATTTAACCGATCGGTATCGTACACCATGCAATTGACAAAATTAATATAGAGTTGTTCCTCATCAAGCCACGTGCTGCCTGCATCCATTTTATAGGCATAAAAATTATAGCTGATAGTAATTTCAGAAACCCCACTGGTATCAACTTCCCATTGGTCTTTCGTAGTTTTATTAAAACTTAATGTGTTTCCTTTTGCATCAGTCACATTAAATTTCTGAATATTCTGTGCGAAATTCGCCAACTCATACCTTCCTGGTCGCCATGCGGGTAACTGCAAAATTGTTTTGTCATTACTGATGTTTTCAATTTTTAATACAATATCAATAAAATGGCTATTAGGACTGGTATAGGAAATACTGTATTTCATAGGTTAATTAAAGTTTCCCGCAGATAACGCTGATTTTCGCTGATCTGCTTTGTTATGTATAGAAGTTTAACTGTTCATAATTTTATCCTTCTAGGAACAAATCTAACAAAATGCCCTCTCTTTTTCCTTTATTCTCTACTCTCTTTCCAAAGCACCTACATTTCATTAACTTACACCGTCATAAAAGGTGTGCAAATTTATTTTACAATATCATTGCATTGCATTGATTATTTAAAAAAACATCCTATATTTGCACCCCATAATTCAAAAAGAAAAGAGAAATGAAAAGAACATTCCAACCTTCAAAAAGAAAAAGGAAGAACAAACACGGATTTAAATTAAGAATGGAATCTGTAGCTGGAAGATCAGTAATTGCGAGAAGAAGAGCGAAAGGAAGAAAGAAATTAACTGTTTCTGACGAAAGAACACATTTGAAGAAATAAATCAACTTTATTTTCAATGTCACTATGCTTGAAAATGAAGAAAATAAAGAATTATCTGCTTCAAGACCGCTCAGACATACGTTTACCCGTGATGAGCGACTGAAAAGCAAGAAACTAATACAGGAGCTTTTTGACAAGGGCTCCTCTTTTTATTTATCCCCTCTCAAAGTCCTTTACCTGCCCTACACACCTGAGGACGGAAAACAAAACCAAGTATTAGTAACAGTGCCTAAAAGACTATTTAAAAAGGCCGTAACAAGAAATAAAATTCGTAGAAGAATAAAAGAAGCTTACCGTTTGCATAAGTACCTTTTGACGGCTGAAAACTTAAAATCTCCCTTGTTAATTGCTTATATTTACATTGGGAAAGAGGTTTTAGACTATAAATTGATTGAGAAACAACTAATCAAGTCGCTTAGCCGTTTAAGAAGTACCTAAATTTTTTAAATCATGAAGATAATTAAGAACACCTATTTTAGAGTTTTACTAGTGGCAACACTCCTTATAACTGTCGTTGCTAATACCGGTCCTGGCGATCGTTATTTCGAAATTCAGAAAAACCTAGACATTTTCATTACACTATATAAAGAGGTTAACACTTACTATGTAGATGATATAAATCCGAATGATTTAATCAAAACAGGAATCAATTCCATGTTGGCAACACTCGACCCCTACACCAATTATATTCCTGAAGACAATATCGAAGATTACAGAACAATGACCACCAATCAGTATGGTGGCATTGGTGCATTAATTGGCAGGCGGAACAAAAAAAATATGGTGCTGATGCCTTACAAGGGATTTCCTGCGTACAAATCGGGACTGGAGATTGGAGATGAAATTACTAAGATTAACGGTATTGATATTTCAGAAAAAGACACCGGAGAAATTAGTAAACTTCTAAAAGGGCAAGCCAATACAGATGTTCTCTTAACGGTCAAAAGATATGGATCAAAAAAAGCATTTGACGTAAGCTTAAAAAGAGAAAAAATAACCATCAACAACGTTCCCTATTTCGGCATGGTAACAGCTGACATTGGCTACCTAAAATTGCAAGACTTTACCACAGAAGCGGGTAAGGAAGTAAAAGAAGCTGTGATAAAATTAAAAGAAGAGGGCGCAAAAAAAATAATTCTAGACCTGAGAGATAACCCAGGTGGTCTTTTAGGCGAAGCCGTAAATGTTTCAAATGTTTTTGTTGAAAAAGGATCGCTCATTGTAAATACCAAAGGAAAAGTAACTGATTGGAACAAGGCTTACAAAGCTTTAAACAACCCAACGGATGCAGAAATTCCGCTTGTCGTCCTCACAAGTAGTCGCAGTGCGTCTGCCTCAGAAATTGTAGCCGGCGTAATCCAAGACTATGACCGTGGGGTATTGGTAGGTGAAAAATCCTATGGAAAAGGATTGGTACAAACCACTCGAAGATTATCATACAACTCGCAACTAAAAGTAACGACTGCCAAATATTATATACCGAGTGGTAGGTGTATCCAAGCGATTGACTACAGTCATAGAAATGAAGATGGTAGCGTCGGTAAAATTCCTGATTCGCTGAAGGTTGCTTTCAAAACACAAAAAGGAAGAACTGTATATGATGGCGGCGGTGTCACACCTGATTTGCCTGTAGAAAGAGAATATTTAGCACCTATTTCCATTAGCCTAATCAACAACTCCTTGCTGTTTGAATATGCTAATAAATACAAGTTTGAACATGAGAAAATCAAACCTGCCAATGAGTTTGGGTTGTCAAATACTGAATACACCGAGTTTGTCAGTTGGTTGAAAACAAAGGAATATGATTATACTACCAAAGTAGAAAGTACGATCGAAGCATTGAAGGAAGTTTCAAAAGAAGAGAAATATTTTAGCGAAATCGAAAGCCAAATCTCTGCATTGCACAATAAAGTAAAGCATAACAAGGCCTCTGATTTGATGAAATTTAAATCACAAATAAAATCAATGCTGGAAGAGGAAATAGCATCAAGGTATTACCTGCAAGAGGGCATGATTGAAACCTCATTTGACGAAGACTTAGACATTCAAGAGAGTATCAGAATTTTGAATAATACTGAAGAGTATAATAAAATATTAAACTCAAATTAGCATAAAAATATTTTATCTTGACGGGAGGGCTTTACAACTCATCCGTTTTTTAATACTTTATGGCAAAAATTCTAAGCATAGAAACTTCAACAAAGGCATGTTCTGTTGCAATACATGGGCAGGGAAAATTGATTGTATCTCAAAAATTATTTGTTGAAAAATCGCATTCAAGTCATCTCACAAAAATGATTGAAGCTGCTATCAAAAATGCTGACATGACTATGGGTGATTTAGATGCGGTAGCTATTTCAATGGGTCCTGGCTCCTATACAGGGCTACGAATTGGCACTTCTACTGCCAAAGGCATCTGTTATGCGCTAGATATTCCTCTCATTGCAGTGAATACGTTAGAAGCCATAGCATATGGTGTTAACAAATACAACCATCATAAGGCGTTACTCTGCCCAATGATTGACGCAAGGCGTATGGAAGTTTTTTGTCTTGTGACAGATAGTGCCTTGAAGGTTTTAGAAAAGACCAATGCTAAAATAATTGATAAAAATTCTTTTAATAGCTTTTTAGAAAACAACAAGGTGCTATTCTTTGGTGATGGTGCTGAAAAATGTAAAAGCATTTTTGAAGAAAATTCAAATGCCATTTTTATAGATGACGTCACCCCGTCAGCAATAGACATAGGACACTTGGCAGCAACAAAATATGGTAAAAAATTATTTGAAGATGTAGCTTATTTTGAGCCATTTTATCTTAAAGATTTTGTAGCCATTAAATCAAAGAAAACAGCGCTTATATAACCATGGTAGAAAAAGAAGACATCATCATCAACAGGGTAGAAAAAAGTGGACTTGTCACGTTCAATTTGGAAGATTATGTGGATTATAAAGAAAGGATTATTTATGACTTGGCTGATAACCTTTTTCAAGGGCTAATCTTAAAAGAGAAAGATTTTCGTACTTTCATCAAAGAAAATGATTGGGCACAATATGAGCGTAAAAATGTGGCCATTATATGCTCTGCCGATGCAATTGTTCCTTCTTGGGCTTTCATGTTGCTAGCAAGCAAAATGCTACCTTATGCAAATGCTATTGTTTTTGGGAGCATGGCTGACCTAGAAAAGCAATTAATAAAAGCAGCGCTTAATAATATAGACTTCACACAGTATCAAAATGCAAAGATTATAATTAAAGGATGTGCCAACCTCCCTGAATCAGAATATGCACTTGTAGAACTTACCAAAAAATTACTGCCCTTTGCTGCTAGTATTATGTTTGGCGAGCCTTGTAGTACGGTTCCTATTTATAAGGCACAAAAGAAATAGTGCTTTATACCATTTTAACATCAAAATGGTATTACTCCAACCCTTTCGCCTCTTCCCAATACCTATCCATTTCAGTTAGTGACATTTCTGAAATTGTCTTTCCGTCTTTTTTAGATTCACGCTCTAGGTAATTAAATCTTCTGATAAATTTCTTGTTGGTTCTTTCTAGTGCTTCTTCAGGGTTGATATCAATAAACCTTGCATAATTTATCAATGAAAAAATAAGATCACCAAACTCAGATTGTGCTTTTTCCTGATTAATCTCCTCCTCATTTTCTATGTTAAATTCATTTTTAAACTCTGCCAATTCTTCCTCCACCTTTTCCCAAACCTGCTGTTTCTCTTCCCAGTCAAATCCCACGCCTCGCACTTTCTCTTGAATTCGCATCGCCTTCACCATGGCTGGTAGCGATTTAGGAACTCCTCCTAAAACAGTTTTCGTTCCCTTCTCCTGCAGCTTGATTTTTTCCCAGTTTTCTTTAACTGTTTTGACATCTGTTGCCACCACATCGCCGTAAATATGTGGATGTCTCCTGATTAGTTTTTCACAGACCGTGTTCAACACATCGGTGATATTAAACGCTTTTTTCTCTGAGCCTATCCGTGCATAAAACACCATATGAAGCATAATATCGCCCAATTCAGTTTTAATCTCCTCCATGTCACCTTCAATAATAGCATCGGACAGTTCATAGGTCTCTTCTATAGTCAGGTGTCTCAGGCTTTCCAGTGTTTGTTTTTTGTCCCACGGGCAGTTCTCCCGCAACTCATCCATAATGGTGAGCAATCGGTCAAATGCCTGAAGGCTTGCCTGTCTCGTGATAGATTTTTCAGCACTATTTTTATCTTTAGTATTTGTGATTTTTGACATACTCGAATTAAAAGAAACTTAAATAAAAGGACAACTGTTATCTTGAACCCACTTTATACATTAGAAAATCTATTACGGTACTAAACTGCTGCAAATCAGATACTTTGTTGAGCTTTTGAATTTAACCATAGCGTTGCTATGCTTAAATCCATAAAACTCACTGATTTATTGCAGTTTATCACCTCATTACGAAATTCAAATGCATAAAATGGGTTAAATAATGTGTAAATTTGCATAAATAAAATTAGATATGACAACAGTATTATTAGGAATCGGATTTATTGCACTATTTTTTGCTTTGATGTCGGTAAGGCTTTTATTTTTAAAAAAGGGTGAGTTCAAGGGCACTTGTGCTTCGCAAAGTCCTTTTTTGAACCCAGATGGTGGCACTTGTGGCTATTGCGGAAAAGATGTGAGTTCAGGAGAAGCTTGCGGCAACCCTGAAAATGAAGTCGATAAAGTGATGGATAGGTTTTAGTTTTCTATTACCCTAATCAAAAAGTGCCAAGGTTCTATCATTGTTTTAACCCTCCAATTTTATAATTCAGAGATATTATTCCAAGGCAATACCTGCACCTGCGTTCGTTTTTGAGATTCATTTCCTCCATAAATCAAGTATTTGCTAACAGTGTAATTGGTGATTAATTTTTCAATATAGTTAAGCCCTTTAAAAAAAATTGATTTGATTGTTTTAGAAGATTTTATCTCTATAAGTTTAATGTTTTTTCCGTCTTCTATTAGCAAGTCAATTTCATTCCCCTTACTGTCCCTCCAAAAAAAAGAAGTTAAACTCATCCCATTGTTCCACCGAGATTTGATTACTTCATTAATGATGTAGTTTTCAAACAAATTTCCTTTAGCAAAATGAGTATTTAATTCATCTGCATGCTTCAAGTTTAGTAAGTGACACGCCAAACCCGTATCATAAAAATAAATTTTTGGAGACTTTATAATCCGCTTGTTAAAATTCCTATGCCATGGCTGAAGCTTATGAATGATAAAACTTGCTTCCAATAGCGCTGTCCAACTCTGAATTGTCTTATAGTCCACCCCAAGGTCATTTGATATGCTTGAAGCGTTGAATATCTGACCGATTCTACTCGCGCATAACTTTAAGAAAGCATTGAATAAGTTTAAATTTTTAACATTAATTATTGCCCTAACATCCCGCTCTATATAGGTTTGAATATAAGAGGGAAAAAAATCTAATGGATTGATATCCTTGTCATAAATTCTAGGATAACCACCCTTATATATATATTCTGATTGGCTTTGGTTGTAGTTTTTTTTAAGTTCTGTATAGCTAAAAGGTAGTAGGTGATAAATATACACCCTACCTGCCAAAGTTTGACTTATCTTTTCAAGCAATAGAAAATTTTGTGAGCCTGTCAAAATATATTGACCTATTTTGCCACTTTCATCAACAACACCTTGTATATATGAAAATAATTCAGGCACATTTTGTATCTCATCTATAATCACATATTCATCGTATTCTTCCAAAAAACCATTGGGGTCTGAAATTGCAAACTCCTTACTGTCAGGATTTTCCATTGTTACATATTTATACTTTGGAAACAATTTTTTACAAAGTGTCGTTTTTCCTGATTGTCGTGGCCCTGTAATCGCAAGAATTGGAAATTTCTTAACCATTTCTAATAGCTTACTTTCTATTTTTCGATTTATCATATTACAAATATAAGATTTTTTAGTGCAAATTAGGAATTCAATTCCTAATTTGCACTAATTTTTTATGTAATATCATACTCCCTTCCAAAATTAAACAGCCCTTTAAGGAATTCTCGTGGAATAACTTTACATTTGTCCAAATTCACAAAAACAACATTCTAAGTGACATTAATCAAATCTATTTCAGGAATTAGAGGAACAATCGGTGGAAAATCAGGAGACGGGTTGACGCCGCTTGACATTGTAAAGTTCACCGCAGCTTTTGGTGCTTGGGTCATTGAGCACACCGGCATACGCAAAATCGTGATTGGTCGTGATGCACGTCCGTCAGGTTTTATGGTCACTAGTCTCGTCAAAGGCACATTGCAAGGTATGGGCATTGATGTGGTGAACTTGGGTTTATCTACCACTCCAACTGTGGAAATTGCCGTGCCGTTAGAAAATGCTGGTGGTGGCATCATCATTACAGCGAGCCATAATCCAGTACAATGGAATGCACTCAAGCTCATCAACGAAAAAGGCGAGTTTATCTCTGCTCAGGATGGTACTGATTTACTAAAAATTGCAGAAGATGAATCATTTGAATTTGCTGAAGTAAAAAAACTTGGTGGCTACCGCAAAGATGATACCTATATCCAAAAACATATTGACATGGTACTGGCAATGCCGCTGGTAGATGTAGAAGCCATCAAAGCCAAAGATTTTTCTGTAGTGATAGATTGCGTGAACTCTACAGGGGGCATTGCCGTCCCCCAATTATTAAAGGCATTAGGCGTAAATAAAATAAAGGAAATGTATTGTGAACCTAACGGCCAATTTCCGCACAATCCTGAGCCACTACCTGAAAATCTCACTGCGATTTGCTCAGAAATAAAAAATGGTCGATATAATTTAGGACTTGTTGTTGATCCAGATGTTGACAGATTGGCATTTATCAATGATGATGGCACGCCATTCGGAGAAGAATACACCTTGGTCACAGTGGCTGATTATATTTTACAGCACACCAAAGGAAATACTGTTTCTAATCTTTCGTCCTCAAGGGCATTGAGAGATGTCACTGAAAAACATGGAGGAGTTTATACGGCTTCGGCCGTGGGAGAGGTAAATGTAGTAGAAAAAATGAAAGCTGTCAATGCAGTAATTGGTGGCGAGGGAAATGGTGGTATCATTTACCCTGAACTACATTATGGTAGAGATTCACTGGTTGGCATTGCGCTATTTTTAACGCACTTGGCAAATTATGGCAAGTCTATTTCAATGCTACGGGCAACGTATCCGAATTATATCATTTCCAAAAATAAGATTGAGCTCACCCCTGAAATTGATGTAGATGATGTATTGAAAAAAATGGCGACTAAATATTCCAAGCAACCAGTCAATACCATAGACGGTGTAAAAATTGAATTTGACAAAGAATGGGTTCATTTAAGAAAATCAAATACCGAACCCATTATCAGAATATATGCGGAGTCAGAATTTTTATCCACTGCAGAGAGTTTAGCCAATAAGATTATTTCTGATATCAAGGAAATAGTTAATAACCGTACTGATTAGTTTTTATGAAAGTATATTTTGACAATGCAGCAGGAACTGCGCTTGACCCGAAAGTATTTGAGGCAATGCGCCCTTACATGACTGAAATGTTTGGCAACCCCTCCTCTATTCATGGGTATGGCAGGGAGGCAAAGTCCGGTATTGAAAAAAGTAGAAAATTAATTGCAGACTTATTAAACACCTCTCCATCCGAAATATTTTTCACCTCGGGAGGTACCGAAGCAGATAATACTGCTATCAGATGTGCCGTGCAAGACTTAGGGGTTACACACTGCATCACTTCCAAAATCGAACACCATGCGGTTTTACACAGCATGCAATTTTTGGAGGCATCAGGAAAAATAAAATTAAGTCATGTTGATTTAGATGAAAAAGGACACATAGATTATAATCATCTAGAAAGCCTTTTGAAGGGAAGTAAAGAAAAAGCATTGGTCTCGCTGATGCATGCCAATAATGAAATTGGGAATATCACCGACTTAGAAAAAGTAGGTGACTTATGCGAGCAGTATAATGCGATTTTTCACTCCGACACGGTACAAGCCATGTCACGTTACAAGCATGACTTGCAACAATTAAAAACACATTTTATAGTAGGTGCTGCCCATAAATTCCATGGACCAAAGGGCATCGGGTTTCTATATATCAAAAATTCTGCAAAAATAAAACCATTCATCTACGGGGGTGCACAAGAACGAAATATGCGAGGTGGCACTGAAAATGTATATGGCATTATCGGATTGGCTAAAGCAATGGAGATTGCCTATAAAAATATGGATAGCCACCATGCCCATATTCAATCTTTAAAAGACAGAATGATTACGGGCTTGCAAAAAAATATCCAAGGCGTTCAATTTAATGGTGATAGTCAACATGCTAAAACCAGCCTTTATACGGTATTAAACGTCAGTTTACCAGAGTCTAAAATTAATGATATGCTTTTGTTCAACTTAGACATTGCCAAAATCAGTGCCTCGGGAGGCAGTGCCTGTTCTAGTGGGAGTGAGCTTGGTTCACATGTTTTAACGGCTCTTAATCACAACCCAAAACGAGCGGCAGTCAGATTTTCATTCAGCAAAAATAATACGATAGAGGAAGTTGATTATGTACTTGGAAAATTGGCGGAGTTGTATCGCTAAATATTCCTTTACCCATTAGCAGCCAGCAAATAAAGTACCGCCATTCTTATGGCTACTCCATTCTCCACCTGATTTAATATAATAGAGTGGTCAGAGTCTGCTACATCGCTGTTGATTTCTACACCCCGATTGATTGGGCCAGGATGCATGATGGTTATTTCTTTGTTTAGCGAATCTAAAAGTTCTTTGTTGATGCCATAATACAAAGAATATTCCCTCAGTGATGGGATGAATTTTATCTGCTGTCTTTCCAGTTGAATTCTGAGAATATTTGCAACATCACACCATTCTAATGCCTTTTTCACATCTAATTCCACTTTCACTCCTAGTTCCTTAATGTACTTAGGCAGCAAAGTATTTGGTCCACAAACCATCACCTCTGCCCCAAGTTTTTGTAGTGCAAAAATATTTGAAAGCGCTACGCGTGAATGTAAAATATCACCAATAATGACCACCTTTTTACCTGCCACCTCACCATGTTTTTCTCTGATAGAGTAAGTATCTAACAGTGCCTGTGTTGGATGTTCGTGCGTGCCATCTCCTGCGTTGATGATATTGGCACCTATATGCTTTGACAAAAAATGCGGTGCGCCAGGGCTAGAATGCCGCATCACCACCATGTCCACTTTCATTGCCAAAATATTATTAACGGTGTCTAGCAAGGTTTCTCCTTTTTTGACAGAACTATTGGAAGAAGAGAAATTCACCACATCTGCCGAAAGTCTTTTCTCCGCCAACTCAAAAGAAAGCCGGGTTCGAGTAGAGTTTTCAAAAAATACATTGGCAATGGTGATGTCCCTTAATGAGGGGACTTTCTTGATGGGTCGATTGATTACTTCTTTGAAATTATCAGCTGTTTCGAAAATAAGATTGATGTCATTTGTGGTCAAATCTTTTATTCCTAACAAGTGCTTTGAACTTAATTGCTGCATCTATTCGTTTTCCTCAATTAACCAAATATTATCATTTCTCATGCCTTGTTCCTTGAGTTCTACCAATACTTTTTGCGAAAACAAGGTATTTACATTTTTTCCAATGTATTTAGGTTCAATCGGTAAATCTCTAGAATATTTTCTATTTATCAACACCAAAAGCTCTACTTTGCTTGGTCTCCCAAAGGCTATCATGGCATTCAGTGCTGCCCTGATTGATCTACCAGTAAACAGCACGTCATCAATTAAAATTACCTTCTTATCTTCTATTAGAAAGGGAACGTTTGTGGCATTTGCCGCTTTGGGCATCTCCCTTCTTCTGAAATCATCTCTGTAAAAAGTGGTGTCAAGCTGCCCGATAGATATTTCACTTCCTAAAATTTCTTCTAATTTTGTTTTTACCCTTTCAGCAAAAAAAATACCACGAGGTTGCAATCCTATAATTACGGTGTCTTGGAAAGTGTCGTGGTTCTCGACTAGCTCTTGGCATAACCTGCTAATCGTGATGTCTAAAAGCTTTGAATTTAATATTAACCTTTTTTGCATAACTTGACAGTGCAAATATAGCAAAATGATTATTGCATCAAGTTATTCGTAGTATATTTTATTGATGTAAAATACCTTTCTATTTAATTTTGCGCCTCCGTCTTTCAGGTTTTTAATTTTCTGCACCCCATAAGCGTAGAAATATTTGTCATACCAAAGCTCTAAACCACCGATATCATAGTTATTCTCCTTTGCCTCATCTGCCGCAAATTTTGTTGCTATATCTTTTGTTGTTTTCCCCTCAATGATTTCATCCTCCTTGATAATTTTGGAACGTATCTTATTCTCAAATTGATATAGTAAAACGGCTCTCTCCTCCTCGATACTTGCATGCACGTACTGCTCAAGGTTATAGGAAGTCACATCATTAATTTCAAAACTATTATCCCATAGCACCTTTCCTTCTTTGTTAAAGGCGATCACTACCGCATGTGTATATTTGTAGCCTTCAAAATATTGCCCCCCACTCCTGTTTCCATATCGCGGTGCAGTAGCTGCATTTATATAGGAGTACTGTGTTGAATATTTTGGATAGAATGCCTCCCCAAATAAGATGTACTTATCATCTTTTTCGATAATATCATTCACCAATAATTTGTAATGAATTTTAGACCGTTTCCCCAGCGTTTTTCGTTTGTTGATTCTACTTCTTACTCTTGCCTCCCTCTTTGTTTTCATATAGCTGAAAAAATTCTTCAAGTCTCCATAACTAATATAAGTAATGTCTTGTTTACCACTTTTATCCAACTCAGCAATAAAAATTCCATTAGAATATTTTGATTTTCTGTTGGCATAGGTGCCTGCTATAAATTGTTTTTCTGCGTGAAACTTAGTTGATTTTCCAAACAATATATTATTTTCCCCCTTGGTTTTTAGCCTTGTATTTTGCAAGAGTTCTCCATCTTTATCAAAAGTCTTTATGGCAAGTGTCGTCCGTTTATCATACGTCCTTTCTGTAACTATGACATTCAGTATTTGCTGCTTTTCATCAACACTTACCTCCACTAGTTCACTTCTATTGCTATAAATTCCTCTGAGTACTTTAATCTTCTTACTGGAAAAATCAAAATGAACAACAGCAGGCATGTAGTTGGCATAGCCACCTAAAATAGCTGCGTTTCCCACCACAGTGAATTCTGTAATCTGCAAGGGGAAAGCATACTCCGCCTCAAATTGTTCTATCTCTTGCGTCGCTAAATCCATGACCACAATAGCCATTTTATCACTGCGGTAGGGACTCATGTGAAACAAAAAATAGCCATTGTTATTCCGATACTCGTACCCTGTAAACTCAAAACTAATATCTAAAAGCAGTTCTGTTCTCCACTCCTGGTGTAGCGAAGTATCATACTTTATCACTTCCCAAACACTTTTTCTATCTCGGCTCCTTTTCCCCTCTCTTATTAAAATTAAGCCATTTTCCTTTGCATTAATAACTGTGAAATAATTTTCACCACCTTTTAAAGTCACTTCTGCCCGCTCCGGTTGGTGGAGTTGAGCAAATGCGCTACCAAAATTTGCGAAAATCAGTATTAACCAAAATGATAGTAGAATTAAGTATTTATAGTTATAGGGGCTTTTCATTTTCTATATAAGGTTTAATCTCCAAGGGCTAAAATAGCTTTAAACTCCTCAGGGAGAACGGGCTGCACCGAAAGACGAGAGTTTTTCACCAAAACCATTTCACTCAAACTATCCTCTGCCTTTACTTGAGCCAAAGTCACAGGAATTTTTAATTTTCTTACAGGTACAACATCTACCACTACCCAGCGATCGTCATCAATTGTCGGGTCTGGGTAGAACTCACTTACTACTTTGGCAATACCAATCACCGCAGGGTTTTTAACACTGTGATAAAACAATGCCAAATCATCAGGCATCATCGCTTTAATATTATTCCGCGCTTGGTAATTTCTCACACCATCCCAATGTGTTCTTTTTTCTTTAATGAAATCATCCCAAGAATAAGTGCCAGGCTCGGATTTTATTAACCAATAATTCATAATTTTATTTCTTTATTTTTAATACATTATTTTCAATAGAAATTAATTCCATTATATAATCTCTAGCGCTATCTTCAAAACTAAGCATCATTTTACTCCCCTCAATACTACAACTTCCTTTTCTTTCTACTATCCCGTCCGCTGGGGCAATTTCATAGTTAATAAATGATTTGTCTTCGTTCAACTGAAAGCCCGTCCTACCTCTTGATGGTGGAAAACCATACGTGTCAGGTCGATAAACCTTCACCTCATTCGTGTCCTCTTCATATGAATGCATCCACTTAATATTCTCAATTCTACTTTCGTCAATGGTATTCTGGGCTTTACACTTCGCTGCCATTAAAGAAATAGAAAATATTATTACTAAAAATCCTATGTTGTTAAAAAATCTCCTCATTAAGTTATATTTTTATCTTACCTACTGCTGAACTAATTCAACAGGCAATAAATTTACCATTATATTAGCAAACGAAAAAATAATTTAAAAGTTAAAAAAGCATACTTATGGAGTATTGTGGAAATATACGAAAAATGAAAACGGCATTGGACGACGGTGGGAATGCGCAATATCATTTTATTTTATATGATAATCTTGAAGCTGCCCATGAAATACCTATGAATGAACTAGTTGGCAAGGAGATTAATTTAAGGTTTGAGCATCAAATTAATTGTGTGGTGACTGGAAAGAAAATCAGAAAACCATATGGGGAAGGCATGAGCTACGATGCCTTTATGGAATCGCCAATGGCTGTTCCAAGCATTATCAGGCCTGAGCTCAGCCAGGCACATTTAGGTATCGGACTTCGAGACTTGGAATGGGAAATTGAACACCATGTCAAACCACATTATGTATATTTTTCGCTTACTGGCGATGTAAAGGTGGGCGTAACACGAGATACACAAGTGCCTATCCGGTGGATTGACCAAGGTGCGACTGAGGCAATAATTTTTGCGAAAACCCCGTATCGGCAAGCAGCGGGTTTGATAGAAGTCTCGCTAAAAGAATTCATGTCTGACAAAACCAATTGGCGTAATATGCTTAAAAATGTATTTATCAATACGCAATCCTTGCAAGAAGCAAAGGAAGAAATGTTACCCAAAGTTACAGGTGATTTGTCCGAGTTTTTGGTGGATGATAATACGGTCACTTCAATTAAATATCCTGTGCTACAATATCCTGAAAAAGTAAAGTCGATGAAATTTGATAAGTTTCCAGAAATCACAAAAAAACTAGTCGGTATAAAAGGACAGTACCTTCTTTTTGAAGATGATACCGTTATCAATATCCGTAGCCAAAGTGGTTATAAAATTTGCTTGAGCGTTTAAATTTTATAATTATGAAGACTCTTTACATCAATAGACATGCAAAATCAAGCTGGGCAAATATGGGCATGGCAGATTTTGATAGACCACTCAATAACAGAGGTGAAAATGATGCCCCCATGATGGGCAAGCGACTTAAAGAAAGGGGTATCATTCCTGATTATATATTATCAAGCCCTGCCAATAGAGCCATTACTACAGCACGCACCATTGCCACAGAGATTGGCTACTTACTTGCAAACATCAAGGAAGATAGGAATCTCTATCATGCTAGTGAAGTTAGTATTTTGGAAGTCATCAAACAACAAGATGATGAAAATGACTCTTTGATGATTTTTGGTCACAACCCGGGATTCACAGATTTGGCAAGCATACTAAGCGGCAGGTGGTTTGATAATATTCCTACCTGTGGAATCGTTGCTGTGAAATTTGAAACAGAAAATTGGAAAGAAGTTGCTGCAGGAAATGGAGAAATATTATTCTTTGATTACCCAAAAAATATACGATAACTCACTATTCTACCCCTTGGTTTTTAGGTATTAGTATGGATAGAAAGACTGATAAAAATAATGTGAGCACAATCACCAAAAACGACAACATGGTAGATAGATGAATATCCACAAACTCCAAGAGCATTTTGACTCCGATAAATATCAGAATAAAAGAAACCCCTTTTTGAAGTAGGTAAAACTTGTTCATAACACCTGCCAAAAGAAAAAACATTGCTCTAAGTCCCAATACAGCAAAAATATTAGACGTATAAAGAATAAATCGACTATCGGTAATGGCAAAAGCTGCAGGAATTGAGTCCACTGCAAAAATCAAATCGGTTACTTCTATCAACACCAAAACTAAGAGTAACACTGTTGGTACCGTCTTTCCGTTTTCTTTTGTAAAAAAATTTGCTCCATGATCACCTTGCGATACTTTGAATCGCTTGATAATATTTCTAGTTATGAAATCCCCCTCAGGATCAAACACCTCCTCTTCATTATCAAAAAACAATTTAACACCAGAAAAAACAAGAAATGCGCCGAATAATATCAATATCCAATGAATTTTGGCAACCAATACTACTCCTACAAATATGAAGATGCCCCTTAAAATAAGCACGCCAATAATCCCCCAAAATAGAATCTTGTGATGGTATTCCTCTTTAACACTAAAATATTTCAGGATTAATAGGATGACAAAAATATTGTCCATGGAAAGGGCTTTTTCTGTCACATACGCTGAATAATACTCCAACATAGGTTCTTTACCACCACCAAATTGGTATATAACAAAACCAAAAGCAACTGAAATTGCAATCCAAAAAATGGTTTGCAATGAAGCAGCCTTAATGGTTATTTTTCTGGCATCTTTATTAAAAATACCTAAATCAATAATCAGAAAAGCAATAATAATAACGAAGAAAAGGATAAATAATCCTACCCGCTCACCTAATAAAACATCCAAATCCATACAAATAAATTACGCTCCCTTCTATACACCGGTATTGTATATATCCCGTTCAAAGGTAAAAGGTAACTACCAATCTGTGATTTTAATTATAAAAAAAATGAAATACAAGAAAAATTGTATTTTTTATAGGTGTTTAATAGGGTTTTGGCTGAAAACTATAAAATAAATTGACTTAAATCCTTATCCTGAACGAGATCAGACAGTCTTTCATTCACCATTTCTTTGGTAATTGCGATTTTAGAATTTGCTTGAATTTTATCTGGCACATCAAATAGGAAGTTGTTCAGCAAGTGGCTCATGACTGTATGCAATCTACGTGCGCCTATATTCTCTACACTCTCATTTATTCTGAATGCCATGTCAGCAATCTCTTCAAGTGATTCATCGCTGAATTCCAAATCTACTTCTTCTGCTTTCAATAGTGCTTGATATTGTTTAGATAATGCGTTTTTAGGTTCCTTTAATATCTTATAAAAATCGTCCTTGGTGAGGCTTTCTAATTCTACTCTAATCGGAAATCGTCCTTGCAATTCAGGTATCATATCAGATGGCTTTGACATATGAAATGCCCCTGCTGCTATAAACAAAATATGATCTGTCTTAATCATTCCATACTTAGTGTTTACGGTACTCCCTTCAACAATCGGCAATAAGTCTCGCTGCACTCCTTCTCTACTCACATCTCCTCCTCCACTTTTTTTAGAACTCACTGCAATTTTATCAATTTCATCAATAAAAATCATTCCTGTATTTTGTGCTTTTTTTATAGCCTCATCTTTCACCTCATCCATGTCTACCAGCTTGGCAGATTCATCTTCTAGCAATATTTTCTTTGCTTCACCAATGGTTGTTTTTTTCTTCTTAGATTTTTTTGGCATCATACCGCCAATCATTTCCTGTAAATTAATCATCGAAGATTCATCTATCATACCGCCACCAATCATACCAATACCGCCTCCACCAGCTTGCTTCACATCAATTTCTATTTTTCTATCGTCCAGCTCTCCACTTCTAATTTTTTTTCTGAATTTCTCTCGCGTTTGTTCGTTTAATTCCTGATCGGTTTTAGGCATGTCTCCATTCACAGATTCAAACCCAGGTGCTGTTGA
>Ga0256840_1001428_pt1 | contig 22495 bp, 25 predicted proteins | sample 355202metaG_FD_185969 | JGI IMG/M metagenome (GOLD analysis project Ga0256840, IMG submission 185969) | Hydrothermal vent microbial communities from Mid Atlantic Ridge, Atlantic Ocean - 355-202 | ecosystem: Environmental > Aquatic > Marine > Hydrothermal vents | place: Atlantic Ocean: Mid...
TTGAGTTTTAGATGGTCATATTTTTAGACACAGATGACTTAGAAAAGATAGGTTAATTTCGTTCGTTTCTTTGTGGCTTTATGAAAGAAATTTATAGATTTTTAGCACACTTATTTTATATTAGCCCGAAAATCTTTTTGGGAAAAACAAGGTTTGTTTATAATAATTCTATACGTAGTGAATTTTATGAAAATTTCCTACACAACGTGGTAAGTTTGTACAAATAATGTATTTAAAATATACATAATATTCCAAAAGAAAATAGTTTTTCTAAAACATTTCTAAAACATTCCATTGCAAAATTCTATACTTTCTCTATAATTCATAAAAATATTAAATTACATATAATAAAATGAAACAACAATTAGAAAACCTAAAAAATGAATTTATAGAAACTATTACAACTATTGATTCAACTGAAAAGCTTGAAATTCTAGAAAAAGAATTTCTTGGTAAAAAAGGTAAATTAAGTGAAATATTGAAAGGTATAAAAGATTTATCTAATGATGATAAAAAAATAATTTGACCTGAAGCTAATAAATTAAAAGTATTTATTTCAGGAGAAGTTGAAAAAAAACAAGCAGAACTAAAAGAAGCAAAATTTATTAAAATGATAGAGGAAGAAAAAATTGATGTAACTGCAGAATATCCTTCAAAAAATAAATGACATAGACATCCTATTAGTATTACTTCAAACTTATTAGAGGAAATATTTATTTCTCTTGGTTTTAAAATAGAAGATGGTCCACAAGTAGAAGATGAAACTCATAATTTTGATAAATTAAATATTCCAGATAATCATCCAGCTAGAGATGTTTGGGATACTTTTTGGGTAAGTGATGATATAAATAAAGATAAGGCTAGTGGTGAAAAAAATCTATTAAGAACTCATACTTCACCAGTTCAAATTAGAACAATGTTAAAATGAGAATTACCAATAAAAATAATAGTTCCAGGTAGGGTATTTAGATACGAACAAGAAGACGCTAGACATACTTGTAATTTCTATCAATTAGAATGACTTGTTGTTTGAAAAGGTGTTACATTTGGTGATCTTAAATGGACACTTGATACTGCTATGAAAAAATTACTTTGAGATTCAACAGAAGTTAGATTTAGACCTAGTATTTTTCCTTTTACTGAACCAAGTGCAGAAATAGATATAAGCTGTCAATTATGTAAATGAAGTGGACAAGTAAAATGACAAAATTGTAAAATGTGCTCAGCTACTGGTTGGGTAGAATTACTATGAGCTTGAATGGTTCATCCAAAAGTATTAACTGATGCAGGAATAGATCCTGAAGAATATTCTGGTTTTGCATTTTGAATGTGAATAGATAGAATTGCAGCTCAAAGATTTTGAGTAAGTTCGAGTAGAATGTTTTATCAATCAAAACTAAAATTAAATGAACAATTTTAAGAGATGAATATTCATCTCTTTTTAATTAATAATATAAGCAATGAATTTATTATTAAAAGAAATAAAACAATTTTCAAAACAAAACTGGTGGATTTATATATTATTTATAATTTCACTTTTTATCATATATAAAACAAATAGTTGAAGCTTATTGGAAGTTTCACTTGTATTTATGTTTCATTTCTTTTGAGATTTATGCGTAATGATGATGTGAGATTTTTATAGTAAAAATCAAGAAAAAAAAGCATTATATGCACAAATATGAAGTTTTATAATATTTTGACTTATATGAATATATGCATGATTAACCTCTGAAAAATGGAGTTATCTAGTTCCTCAATTATTATTCTTTTGGCCAATTATAAAATGATTTAACCCTAATTTAAAATGGTTAAATACTATTTTTATATCATCAATTTGAATAATAGTATTAATTTTGTATTATTATTTATGATTAATAACTAATTTTTCAACATTAGTTCAAATATTATGATTTATAATATTTCCAATTTCTTTAATAATAAAAAATAATAAATTAAAATATTTTTGAAATTTAATATGAATATTTCTTATTTTTACAGGTTCTTCATCAATGTTATATATATGATTTCTTGACTGAAATATTATATGAACAGATTTAAGTTATACATTACTACCTTTTACAGTATTTGTATATTATTTAAAATTAATTAAAAAATATATTTAAAATGATACTAGAATACCTTATGATTTTTTGATTATCAGTTATAACTTCTCTTTTCTTAATAATAGGATTTAGTAAGCTTTTTTATAAATTAAAAATTCTTGATAATCCTAAAAAATACTGACTAAAAAGAAATCCTATCCCCTATTCAATGTGAATAGTATTTTTTATATCATTTTTTATTATTAGTTTTTTATTTATAGATTATAATTATAAATTATGACTTATTTGGGTATTTTGATTTTTAATTACATGAATTAGCTATATTGACGACAGAGTAAATGTAAGCGCTAAAATTAGGTTAATATTACAAATATTAATATGAGCAACAATATGAGTAACATCTATAAAAATATGATATATAAGCAATATTTTTTGATGAATAGCAAATCTAGAAACTCATTACATAGAAATATTTAATTATACAATATACTTAATTCCATTATTTTTTACAATATTGTGGTATGTTTTTGTTTTTAATGCTCTAAATTGGACAGATTGAATACAGTGAAATACTTCATGATTATCTATAATATCATTTTTTATATTATTTTTATTATGAATAATTTTATTTAATAGAGACAATACAGAATTATTATTACAAAATGCTAAATTTATAATGTGAATATCTATTATTCTTGTATGAATTATTATACCATTTTGGTGGTATGATGTAAATCAAAAAATACTTATGTGAGATTCTGGTACAATGTTTTTAGGTTTTATGCTAGCGACACTTGCTATAATAGCTTGATGAAAAATAGCTACTGTATTAGTAGTATTTGGTATATATTCAGTAGATGCTATATATGTAATAATAAAAAGATTATTAAATAAAAAAAATCCATTAGAATGAGATTTTACTCATTTACATCATAGACTTTTAAAAATATGACTTTCAAAAAATAAAGTTTTAGCATTAGTTTATTCACTTTCATTTTTATTTTGATTAACTGCATTGTTTTTAGATAAAACATGAAAAATAATAGTTTTTCTTATAATAGTTGTAGTTGTTATATTTATCAATAAAATAGTTGAAACATTAATAATAAAAAAATAAAACACTTATTATGAAAAAAGTATTAATAAAAGCATTTACTCTAGTAGAATTAATAGTAGTAATATCAATAATGACATTAATAACTACATCAACTGTCTTTTATTTTGTAGATTTTGTTAAAAATAAAGAACTTACTCAAAAAATTAAAATAATAGAAAACCAATTAATAGATTTAGATAAAGACATTAAAAATTATAAAATATATGATTATGAAATTAATTTAAATATAAATACACTAAGTTGATGATATATTACATATTTAAATAATTTTGATATAGACTATAAACAAACAATTTCTTTAAATACATCAAATTGAAGTTGAACAATATCTATATCATGAACAGCAACTTCTTGAACTTGATTACTGAAATTATATAAAAAACAAAAATTATTCTTTACAAAAGAAATTTCAAATACATCAAGTTTTGATTTCCTTTTTAACACCGTTGAAAACTATAAAATAGCATCTACATTATCATGAGAAATATTAAATAATATAAATATAAATTATTTTACTAAAGATAATCTATATCCAGAAAGAAATAATAATATAAATTTAATAAAAATAAATACAAAAGAAGATAAAACATGAACAGCTATTTCGGAACTTATAATAACAAATGTTTGATGAAATAAAAAAATAACAGATTGAACTAGTGAATATGATGATATATTTCTATTTTTTGAAAATAATTGAGTAGAAAAATTTATAAAAATAACTAAATAAAAAATGAATATAGCTTTTTTTTGAACATGAGAATTCTCAAAAAATATTTTACAATGAATATTAACTGATTGAAGTATTGATGTCTGATTAGTTGTTTCTCAACCAGATAAACCAATTTGAAGAAAAAAAATAATCACTGCTACACCTATAAAAAAACTAGCATTAGAACAAAACATAAAAGTATTACAGCCAGAAAAGTTAAAAAATAATACTGATTTTTTTAAACAATTAGAATGATTTGATTTTATAGTTGTAGTTGCATATTGAAAAATAGTTCCAAATGAAGTACTTGATGCACCAAAATATTGATGTATAAATATCCATGGATCTATTCTTCCAGTTTATAGATGAGCAAGTCCTATACAAGAAGCAGTTAAAAATTGAGATTCTGAAACATGATTAACTATAATGTATATGTCAGAATGAATGGATGAAGGTGATATCTTAGACATAGAAAAAATTAATATAGACAAGTTAGACAAAACAGAAGATATATTTAAAAAATTTGAAAAAATAGGGTCTAAACTATTAATTGACACTTTAAATTGAATAGTAGATTGATCTATAAAATGACAAAAACAAGATGAAATAAAAGCAACATATTGTAGTAAAATTTCTAAAGAAGATTGAGAAGTAAATATTAAATCAGACACATGAAAAGATATATTTAATAAATACAAAGCATATAGTAACTGGCCTTGAATTTATATATATTTTAAAAATAAAAAATTAAATCTAGAAAATATAGAGTTAATAGAAAATGATACTAATTGAAAAGTATGAGAAGTTATTAAAATTGATAAAAATAACATTTGAATAATTACTTTTGATAATAAAATATTATTATTAAGACAAGTTAAACTTGAATGAAAAAAGAGTATGAATATACTTTCATTTATAAATTGAAATAAAGATTTTTTAGAACATAAATTTTAAAACATGCTAAATATTGCATTAAATACATTTAAAGAAATAGTAAGAAATAAATTTTTATATTTAATTCTATTTTTCGCATTTATTTTTATATTATTTTCTGTCTTATTATGACAATTAACAATATGAGATGATAATAAAATTATAGTTGATTTTTGATTAGCTATGATAGAAATATTCTGATTAGTTTGAGTATTATTTGTTGGTTCACAACTACTTTTCAATGAAATAGAATGAAAAACTATATTCTTAATACTTAGTAAACCTATAAAAAGATATGAATTTATATTAGGAAAATTTTTCTGATTTAGTTGAACTATATTATTAATAATGTTATTACAATCAATATTATTTTTAACAGTACTATTACTTAAAGATATAGAAATAACTACATTAATTTTATTTTCTCTATTATTTACTTTTTTTAAATTAGAAATATTATTAGGTTTAGTATTTTTCTTTTCTACATTTATGTCTAATATATTAACTATATTAGTTTCACTAAGTATTTATTTTTTAAGTCATAGTTATTCTATCTTATTAGATATGGCAAATAGATCTAAAAATCAAATACTTATATATTTAACAGAATGAATCCAATTAATACTTCCTCCATTTCAAGCATTAAATATAAAAGATATAATCTGAAGTTTTTCAGATTTTACTTATAAATTTTTCTTATTTAATAGTTTTTATTCAATAGCTTATTTAATTTGTATATTATACTTAACTGTACTTATATTTAATAAAAAGAAATTTGAAAACTAGAAATTTGACTTATATATATTTTTCATTAAAATAATAATCTTAAAATACTATTAAATTATTATTATGAAAATAGAAAACATAAATATACTAGAAACAATTAAGGACTTATATCCAAATATTGAGGAAAAAGATACAAATTTAACTGATTTAGTTAATCAAATAATATCAAATATAAGAACTTTAAATCCAAATAATTTAAAGATTACAGAATGACAAATTACTTCATGTATAAAAACAACAGTAGGAAAAGCGTTAGAAATATTAGATAATTAATAATTTATGAATAAGCATAAACTATATAATTTATGAATAAATTCAAAATTAGATTCCAAAATAATTGAAAAAATACTACTAAAAATAACTGGCCTTTCTAAAAGCCAGTTATTTTTACTTGATGAAATAGATGATATATATAAAAAAGATATAGAAAAAGCTATTAATAAACTAAAAAACTGAGAACCATTAGAATACATTATAAATAATTCAGAATTTTATTCTTTAGATTTCTATGTTAATTCAAAAGTTTTAATACCAAGAGATGATACTGAAATAATGGTAGATAAGACAATTGAAACTATAATAAATTATGATTGAATAACGTTAATAGATGTTTGAACTGGTAGTAGTTGTATTCCAATATCAATATTAGAAAATACAAATAAAATTAATAATTGTTATGTAATAGATATATCTAAAAATGCATTAGAAGTAAGTAAAAAAAATATAACTAGATTTAAATTAGAAAAAAAAATAAAACAGATTAATTGAGATTTAATAAAAGAAATACTTTGAAATAAAAAATATGAATTAAATGGAAACTTAATAATTACAGCAAATTTACCATATATAAAAAATAATGATTTTGGAAATATAGACAAAGAAACAATAGAATTTGAACCAGCATTAGCATTATATGGATGAAAAAATACAGGATTTGAATTATATGAACAACTAATTAATCAATGTTTTCAATTAAAAAAGGTCAATAATTTAAATACAATTATTTTATTTATAGAAATAGGATTTGATCAAAAACAATATAGTGAGAATTATTTAAAAAATTTAAATTTAAAATTTGAAATCTTTAAAGATAATTGAAATATTGATAGATGTATAAAGATAGAATTCTAGAATTCTATTTTTTATTTTGAAAAAAGAATAAAAAATGTTAAAATAATATAGTAATAATTAACTTTACCTAAAAACTATGTGAATAGAAGATTATTCTCCAGACATAGATTCATCTGAATGAGTATCAAACTCATCTGAAACAGCTAAAGATTCTAGTGAAAAATATAAAGAATCCTCTAAAAAAGCACAAGCAAAAGTTTCAAAAACAAGGAAGGATGAAAAAAAAGCCAAAAAATATGATTTTTTATTGGCTGGTTTTTTGGTAAAAATAATTGTAGATAAAAAATATGATTCAATATTAGATACACTTTTTCCATCTATTCATGAATGATATCCATCAAATTTTATACTATGAATATTATCATTAATAAATACAGATATAAGTGATAAAATAAGAGGAGTTTCTAATAAATGATTAATAAAGTTTGATTATAATATTAATAATATAACTCAAGAGTTTAATGATAGTAAAATAGATCCAGAAATAAAAAGTAGAATAAATTATTGGGTTGAAGATATAACAGATAGTGTTACTTTAGAATATTCAAGCATTCAAACACAAAAATTAAAAGAACTTTTAATAAAAGATGAAAATATTTTATTAATATATACAAGTAAAGTATTTAGCTTTTTTTTAAAAGAGTTAAATATTAATATTACAAAATCAAAATCAAATAATATTAGTAATTTTATTTTATCAGAAGTGAAAAAATCTATTGATAAATTAAAAATTCAAAATATATAAAATAAAAGCATAAAATATCATCATTTTATGCTTTTATTGTGCCAAAAAAAACATTTGACTTATAAAAACTAATAAGTAAAATCCTCGCACAAACCAAAAAGTAGTCTATTTAACTTATTATTTCCTTTAAAATAGGGACAATGTGTAAATGGATTATATTTGAGTTTTTAAACAAAATATTTTTAAATTTTAATATTATTTACGATGGCTAAAGTAACTCCTTTAGATAAGATCAGAAATATTGGTATTATAGCCCATATTGATGCTGGTAAAACTACTGCTACTGAAAGAATTTTATTTTATACAGGTAGAATTCATAAAATTGGTGAAACTCATGATGGTGAAGGTACAATGGATTGGATGGAACAAGAACAAGAAAGAGGTATTACAATTACTTCTGCTGCAACTACATGTTTCTGGAAAGGTCATCAAATAAATATAATCGATACTCCTGGTCATGTGGATTTTACAATTGAAGTAGAAAGATCTCTTAGAGTTCTTGATGGTTGAGTTGCTGTATTTGATGGTTCACAATGAGTTGAACCTCAATCAGAAACTGTTTGGAAACAAGCTGATAAATATGAAGTACCTAGAATCTGTTTTGTTAATAAAATGGATAAAATGGGTGGTGATTTTGAAATGTCTATTGATACAATTAAAAAAAGATTAGCTTGAGATAAAGTTGTTGCTATTCAATACCCTATTGGGGCTGCTGAAACTTTTGAATGAATAGTTGATCTTGTAGAAATGAAAGCTTTTCACTTTGAATGAAATGATGGTGAAAAAATTACTGAAATTGATATACCAGCTGATATCAAAGATAGATGTCAAGAATTAAGAGATGATATGGTTGAAAAAGTTGCTTCTCAAGATGATGCTTTAATGGATATTTATTTTGAAAATGGTACTTTAGAAATTGCTGATATTAAAAAAGGTTTAAGAAAAGCTGTAAGTAATAATGAATTATATGCTGTAGTTTGTGGATCAGCTCTTCAAAATATAGGGGTTCAAATGGTTATTGATGCTGCTGTTGAATACTTACCTTCTCCAATTGATGTAAATGATGCAATGATTGATTGTAAAGATCTTGATACTAAAGAAACATTTAAACAAATTCCAGTTTCTAATGATTCTTCTCTAGCTGCAATTGCATTTAAAATTGCAACTGATCCATTTGTAGGTAGATTAACATTTACAAGAGTTTATACAGGTACACTTAAATCTGGTACATATATATATAATTCTACTACTGGTACTAAAGAAAGAGTTGGTAGATTATTACAAATGCATGCAAATGATAGAGTGGAAATTCAAGAAATTCCTGCTGGTAACATAGGTGCAATTATTGGTCTTAAAAATACTAAAACTGGTGATACTCTATGTGATATTAATGATAAATTCTTAGTTGAAGCTATAGAATTTCCAAAACCAGTTATATCAATTTCAGTTGAACCTAAATCTAAAGCTGATCAAGAAAAAATGGGTATGGCATTATCTAAATTAGCTGAAGAAGATCCTTCATTTAATGTTGCTACTGATCCTGAAAGTGCTCAAACTATTATTTCTGGTATGGGTGAACTTCATCTTGATATCATTGTTGATAGAATGAGAAGAGAATTTTCTGTAGAATGTAATGTTGGTGAACCACAAGTATCTTACAGAGAAACACTTAAAAAAGTTGCTGAAAAAGTAGAACATAAATTTTCTAAACAAACTTGAGGTAGAGGTCAGTATGGACATGTTGTTATCACTTTCGAACCATATAAAGAAATGGATGAAGAAGATATCAAAAATGAACTTAAAGAAAAACCAACTAATAAATTTGTTAATGCTATTATTGGTGGTACTATTCCTAAAGAATATATCCCAGGTGTACAAAAAGGTTTAAATGAATCATATGCAAGAGGTTTTGTTGCTGGTTATCCAATGGTTGATATTAAAGCTACTCTAACATTTGGTTCGTTCCATGAAGTTGATTCATCTGAATTATCATTTAAATTAGCTGCTGGTAAAGCATTTACTGAAGCATGTAGAAAAGCTCAAGCTGCTTTACTTGAACCAATAATGAAAGTTGAAGTTAATACTCCAGAAGAATATATGGGTGATGTTATCGGTCAAATTAATAGTAAAAGAGGTAGAATTGAAGAAATGGGTGATAGAGGACAAGCTAAAATTATTACAGCTTTCGTTCCATTATCAGAAATGTTTGGATACATGACTGATTTAAGATCTGCATCTCAAGGTAGAGCTACATATGCAATGGAATTCGATCATTACGAAGAAGTTCCAACAAATGTTGCTACTAAAATTAGAGAAGATAGAGGTTTCGTTCTTCCAGAAGAAGATTAATCAATTATCTTTACAAAATAAAAAAACAATTACTAATATTAGTAATTGTTTTTTTATTGCTTTTTTTCAAAAATCCTTAGTATAAATAGTACTTACAATAGGAAATGTAAGTAATAAAAAGTTAACAAAAAATACTATTTAATAAATAGTATATTATACAAAATTAAGTCTTTAAAAGACATTCCAAATTAATTCTATAATCAAATATGACAACGATATTTTTATAGAGATTAATATAAATCATAACATAATCTGATTTGTAAACATATGTATTTAATACATATATTTTTAGAGAAACTGATTTTATTATATAGCTATAAATAGCTAATTTTACATAATAAATCATATTAAAATGAATAATGCAATAACATTAATTTTTGCATGAGTTATTTTTTGAATGTCTTTATCTGTAGTTTTATTTTATATTTGGGAAAATAGAAAAACAAATAAAGCAACTGATAAAGCAGAAAATATACTTAAAAATGCAGAACAAAAAAAAGATAAAATTCTAGAAGAAGCTAGAAAGGAAAGTAATGAAATAATAAATAAATCTGAAAAAATAGAAGAGAGGATTCTTGAAAGAGAAGAAAAAATTCAATCTAGATTAGAATTAATAGAAGAAAAACAAGATAAAATCTTACAAAGAGAAGATAATTTAAGAGAACAAAAAGAGCAATTAGAAAATACAAAAATAGAACTTGATTGAAAATTATCAGAAATAGCTAAATTGACTGAGTCAGAAGCTAAAGATATATTTTTAAAACAAATAAAAGATAAATTTTCAGAAGATTGAATAGAAGTAATAAAAAAATATAAGAAAAAAATTGAAAGTGATAAAAAAGAAATTTCTAGAGATATTATACTTAAATCTATCCAACAATATGCAGGTGATGTAACAAGTGAAGTAACTACTACACTTATACCAATACCTTCTGATGATATAAAAGGTAAACTTATTGGTAAAGAAGGTAGAAATATTACTGCTTTTGAAAGAGCTGCTTGAGTTGCATTAATTATTGATGATACACCAGATACAGTATTTATTTCTGCATTTGATTTGTATAGAAGATATGTTGCTAAAAAATCATTAGAAAAACTTATAGAAGATGGTAGAATTCAACCAGCCAGAATTGAAGAAGTAGTTAAACAAACTGAAGAGGATGCTGCTACATTATTAAAAGAATTAGGAACTAAAGTAACTGAGGAATTATGAATAAGAAACCTTCCTGATGAAATAATTCCAGTAATTGGTAAATTAAGATTTAGAACTAGTTATGGTCAAAATATTATAAAACACTCTAAGGAGGTTGCTATAATAGCAGAAGCACTTGCAAAAGAACTTTGAGCAGATCCATATATATGTAAAGTAGGTTGATTACTTCATGATATAGGTAAAGCCTTAGATCAAGATCTTGAATGAACACATCCAGAAATAGGTTGAGTATTAGCTAAAAAATATAAACTAGACCCTAAATTGGTAGATATGATTGAAAACCATCATGGTGAACAATTTAGTATCTCTTTAGAAGCAGCTATAGTTCAAGTTGCTGATGCAATATCATCTGTAAGACCTTGAGCTAGAAGAGAAGTTATTCAGGATTATTTGAAAAGAGTACAAGAAATGGAAGCATTAGTTCAAAGCTTTTCATGAGTTGATAAAGCTTATGCATTGTCTGCTGGTAGAGAAATAAGAGTGTTTGTAAATGCAAAAACAATTTCAGATATTGAAGCTGCAGAATTAGCTAAAGATATTGCTGATAATATTCATGAAAAATTATCATACCCTGGTGAGGTTAAGGTAAACTTAATTAGAGAAACTAGAGTAATTGAAGTTGCAAAATAATTAGATAATGAACTAATTGACAATTACGAATTATGAGTATTATTAAATTAATATATAATTCGTAATTTTTTATAACTAAACAAAAATAATATGTACAATGCAAGTGATTTAAAAGTAGGTAAAAAATTTATAATGGATGATGCTCCTTATGAAGTAGTAAGTTATGCACAAAAAGTTATGGGAAGAGGTGGTTCTATTATAAATATCAAAGCTAGAAATTTATTAACAGGTTCTAATATTCCAAAAACATTTTCAGACCACGATAGATTTCCACCAGCAGATATAACAAATAATGAATATGACTATTTATATAATGATGGTACAAATTATTATTTTATGAATAATACTACTTTTGAACAAGTAGAAATAGAAAAAAAAGCTCTAGATTGAGCAGAATTATTTTTACAAGATTGAGATAAAGTTTTATTACAAGAATTTAATTGAAACCCTATAAATGTAAATTTAGATCCTACTTGTACTCTTGAAGTAACTGAAACACCTCCTGGAGAAAAAGGTGATACAGCTACTGGAGGTAAAAAACCAGCAACTTTAACTACATGATTAGTTATTCAAGTTCCTTTATTTGTAAAGGTTTGAGATAAATTAATTATAGATACTAGAACTAAAGAATATAGAAGTAGAGCATAATTATGGAAAAGACATTAATAATACTAAAACCTTCTATTCCTGAATCAGAAAAAAACAGTATATCAATTTCAAAAGAAAAATTTCAAAAAATCTTTCTAAGAATTATTAAAATAAAATGATTCATAATAGATGATAAAAAAGAAGGTGTAATAAATAAAAATACTGCAATAGAACATTATGCAGAAAAAAAAGAACACCCTCTTTTTAATGATGTTATAAAATATATAACTTCTGATATCTCAATAATACTATCTATTAGCTGAAATGAAGCTATAAAAGACGTTAGATCTATAGCTTTAAAAATGAGAAAAAAATATATATGACAATCTAAATTATATAATTTAATACATTCTTCTGATTCAAAACATGAATCAGATAGAGAACATAATATACATTTTTGAGTAAACAAAAAGCATTGCTAAAAAAGCATTGCTTTTTTTTATTAAAAATATAAAATAAATATAAATTTATACATATAATACATATTTATGTTTCCTTTCTTTGAACCTATTAATTGATTTTTAATATATACATTTTGATTAACTATAACACTATGTTTTTTTGCATTTTTATGGATGTTAAAAAAATTATCTGTTAGATTTTGATATGATTATTTAATCTTCAAAAAAAATATCTTATGGTTTTTCTTAGGTGTATTTTTCTTTTCTAGATTATTTTATGTAATATGAAAATGGAATGATTTAAAATATATAACAAATCCATTTGAATTTTTTATAATGAATGATTATAATTTTTCATTAGCATGAGCAATATTTTGATTTTTGACAGTTTTATATATAACAACCAAAATAAGAAAAGAAAAATTGAACAAATTTATAGATTGACTTGCTATATCATTATTTTTTATATTATTTATTGGTTTTATTTGAGCATTATTTTGATGACAAGTGTATTGAAGAGAAACATTTTATTGAATAGAAATACTATATACACATCCTTATTCTCCCGTTCCATTTCAGGTACCAGTTTTTCCTCTACCTATAATTTACTCTATATTATTCTTTATTCTTTTTTCAGTTTCATATATAAGTTCAATGTATGTACATATTAAATGATTAATTTGATATGTATGACTTATAATTATGTCATCTATATTTATAATATTTGAATTTTTTAGCTGAAAATATGACATATTTAGAGATAGTCCTATATGAATAAATTTAATGCAGATATTTTCAATATTTTTTATTATATTTTGTATTTATAGATTAATCATTGTCTTCAATGATAATGAAAGTAAAGAACAAACAATATTAAACTAATAAATATGTTAACAAAAAATTTAATATTTATATATAGTTGAATTTCTTTTATTATATGAATATTTATAAATAATCTAACAAAAGATTATAAGACATCACTCCTAGTACTACTGATTTTAGTAGTGCTTTTTTTGTGATATTATTTATTAACTAAAAAATATATAAAATTAATTATTTTTATATTTCTTTCTATAGTATTATGAATATGAATTTCTCAAAATAACTTAAATAATATTAACTTAAATAATAATATATTAAAACCCTACTATAATAATAAATCAATAAATATTGTAATTCAAATAGCGTCAATAAATAAGATAAATAATTTTGATATTGAATACAAATGAATATTAAAATCAATATGAAAACAAAAAATAAAAACCAAAATATATTCTATTGTTAAAATAAATAAAAATTATATTTTAAAAAAATGAGATGTAATTCAAACAGATGCTAAATTGTATGAATTAGAAAATTTCAATTGATTTTCTTATAAAGATTATATGTTATCTAAAAATATATATTTTAAAGTTAATATTTTTAATTTTGAAATTATTAAAAACATAAAATTAAATATAATAGAAAGTAAAATAATAGAGTTAAGAAAAATTATTCTAAGTGCAATATATGAAATATATCCAAAAGAAGAAGCAATATTCTTATGATGAATACTTATATGAGCAAGAGAATCATTACCAAGTCAACTAAAAACTGATTTCAATAACTCTTGATTAACACATTTTATAGCTGTTTCTTGATTTAATATAACAATATTAATTATATTTATATCATTTATAACTAAATATACTCCTACATGGTTTAAAACCATAATAATAACTGCTTTTATAGTCTTTTTTACTATTTTAGTATGAGATACAGCACCAGTTATTAGAGCTTCTATAATGTGATTAATTTGATATTATATTTTAATTTCATGAAGACAATGAAATATATTATCAATCATAATATTAACAGCTATTATTATGATTATAATATCACCCTATAGTTTAAATTATGATATATCATTACATCTCAGTTTTTTAGCAGTATTATGAATTATTTATTCACAAAAATTCTTTGAAAAAATATTTTATTTTCTTCCTAATTTTTTAGAAATTAAAACAGCATTTACATTAACTTTATCAGCATTAGTTTTTACATTACCTATAATGATATTTAGTTTTGGTCAAGTGTCTATATTAGCTCCTTTCAGTAATGTAGCTGTTACCTGGACTATACCATTAGCTATGATTTTTGGATTTATTTCTGTAATTGTCTATATTGTCTATCCTTTTATATGAATAATATTATGATACATAACCTGGATTTTCTTAAAATGGGATATTATGGTTGTACATTTCTTTTGAAATTTAGAATGGTCATTATTAAAAATTGATGTATGAATATATAAAACTCATTTAGAAATACTATATTTTATTATTTTAATTTTTTTAATAATTTGGTTTAGAAAAAAAGAAACAAATTAATTTGTTTCTTTTAATCACTCTTTTGGTTCATCTGATATTTTATCAATTTTTCAAGATTCAAACACCTCTCAGACATTTAATTCATCAGCTTCATTTATAATTACATCTTTTTGTTTATCTAACTTTTTAAATTCATCTGTATTATTATTTTTTAATGCTAACTGAATTTTTTGCTCTAATATATTTGCATCACTAATTAATTCTTTTTTCCTTTTACCTTTATATAATTTTAAAGAATCTTTTGCTCATAATTTTCATTCAGAACTAAAAGCTAGATAATATAAGCTATTAATTCATTCTAATTGTTTCTTTAAATTTCAAGAATCTATATTTACAATTGCAGTTTTATAAGTTTGAGAATCTATTTTTATATTTTTTACTTTATTTAAAATTTCATTTTTTCACATTTCTATTGCAACAGATAAATTTTTTTGTTTATCTATATTTCAATCTTTTCAAGGTATATCAATATAGTTACTTCATATAATATTTAATACTCAATCATCAAATCAATTATCTCACATTTCCTTATTAAATTCATCAAACTCTGAAATATCTTTTATAATATCTCACAAATTTGAAATATTCTGCATTTTATTATCTCATTCTAAATTAACTAATAATCAATTTAACATTTCTTTATCCTCTGAATTCAATCAGTCAATAGTATTAATATCTATTTTTCACTCTTCATTTAAAGATAAATTATTTGAATTAATATTATTTTCTTCTAAATAATTTTTTACTAATGGATACTCGTTAGTTTTTTTTATTTTATCATTATTTAATTTTTCTTGATATTCTTCTTCAGTTCAAGTTCATTCCATATGATCAACTCAAGCAATATTTTCATTTATTACTTGATCTTCTGTTAATTGATTTTTCATTAAATCTTCATGCATTTCTTCTCATGATATATAATTATCTCATTCTTGAATTCAAGCTACTCAAATATCATTTCATCATTCAACAGTAGATTCTTTTTCATTAATTTGATCTAATACATCAGGATTTTCATTAGAATTATTAAAATCTCAAAATAAAGATCTTAATTCATCTTTTGTTTCTTCTAATGGTTTATCTAGTGGTTTATTATATTCATTATTATCTTGTTCTATTTTTTCTCTATCTCAAAGTTGAGGTTCAGGAATTCAATCTATAATTGACATAATTTTTATTTATAAAAAAATAATTACTAATATTTTATCATATTAGTAATTATTTTGTCAAATTATGACTTAATCTTCAAATCCGTCAGGAGTTTTTTCTCAAAATTTAGTAGCTTGTTCATATACATTAGCTATTTCAAAAAGCTTTTGTTCTTCTAGTCTTGGAGTCAGTATTTGTAATCATACTGGTAATAATTCTTTTTCAGAATCAGTACTTTCAGCAAAACCACATGGAACTGATATACCTGGTAGTCAAGCTAGTGAAGCAGGTATAGTATAAGCATCACTTAAATACATTTTAACTGGATCATCTATTTTTTCTCATGTTTTCCATGCAACACTTGGTGCTACTGGTGATATAATAGCATCAACTTCTTCAAAAGCTTTATTAAAATCTTCTATAATAAGTGTTCTTACTTGTGTAGCTTTTTTAAAATAAGCATCATAATATCAAGCTGATAACACATATGATCATAAAACTATTCTTCTTTTAGCTTCATCACCAAATCATTCTTCCCTATTATTAATAAATAATTCATCTGTAGAAGCATATGATTTTTCTGAATTATGACCAAATCTAATACCATCATATCTTGATAAATTTGTAGAAACCTCAGCTGGCATTATTATATAATAAGTAGCAATTGCATATTTAGTCATTGGCAGACTTACTTCTTTTATTTCAGCTCATAATTCTTTCATTTTTTCAATAGCTTCTTCTATTCTAGCTTTTACTCATTCATCAAGTCATTCTTCAAAATATTCTTTTGGTATACCTATTTTCATTCATTTTAAATCTTTAGTTTCCCAAATTTTTGAATCTATAACATCTTTACCTGAAATTGATGTACTTTCTCTAGAATCTTCACCATTCATAATATTATATAAAATAGCTGAATCTTTTACAGTTTTTGTAAGTGTTCATGGACAATCCAAACTTGAAGCCATTGCCATAGTACCATATCTAGAATTTCTACCATAACTAGGTTTAAATCAAACAATACCACACATTGAAGCAGGTTGTCTGATACTTCAACCTGTATCAGTTCAAAGTGCAGCAGGAGCTAATCAAGCAGCAACACAAGAAGCTGAACCTCAACTTGAACCACCTGGTATTCTATCTGTTCCCCAAGGATTTTTAGTAATATCAAAAGCAGACGATTCACTAGTAGAACCCATAGCAAATTCATCCATATTTACTTTTCATAAACTACTCATTCAAGATTGTTTTAAGTTTTCTATAACAGCAGAATCATATGGTGGAATAAAATCTTTAAGCATATTTGATGCACAAGTAGTTGGTACTCATATTTCACAAAATATATCTTTTATAGCTAAAGGTACTCAAGCTAATTCTCATTCAGTATTATTTAAACCATTTTTATTTATATAATTAAATGATTTTATTTTATCGTCATATTTTTTTATTCTATTTTGATAATAATCAAATACTTCTTCTTTATTAGTTTCTCAACTTTTTATTTTACTTATAATTTCTTCTAAACTTAAATCTTTAAAGTTCATATTTTATTGTTAATTTTAAATTTTATGTAGTATAATCAAAAAATAGGTTTTTAAAAGAAAAAACCTCCAAAATTTGGAGGTTTTTTCTTTATTCTAATTATGCTTTTTTAACTTCTTTTAATCTAGCAGCTTTACCAGTAAGATTTCTAATAAATTTAATAGATTTTCTTCTAACTTTAAATTGTCTAATAATATCTATTTGTTTAATAGTTGGAGAATGTATAGCAAATACTTTTTCAACACCAAATGCTCCAATTTTTCTTCTAACTGTTATAGTATTTTCTAAAGCAGATTTTCAAGCAGTTTTAATAACTAAACCTTTAAATTTTTGAATTCTTTCTTTAGAACCTTCTTTAATTATTTGATGTACTTCAATTTCCATACCAGTTTTAATTTGTTCTCTACCTTCTTGTAAAAATCCTTCTTGTATTGTTTTTATTAATGCAGAATTTGACATAATAATATATATTAAAAATAAATTTCCTTTTTGGAATTGCGCATATCATATAATAAAATATTAAAAATGCAAATTTATTTTGCATAAAAAATATAAATATAGTAAAATATAAACATATATTAATTAATATTCAATAAATGGATTTTAAAGAACTAAAAGAAAAAGCATTAAAATTAAAAGAAAAAGCATCTGAACAAACACAGAAAGCTATAAATTATGGTGCTACTAAATTAACAGAATCTAATTTAACAATAGATAAAAAAGAAGATATTGATTTATTGATAAAAAAATCTAAGACAACAAAATTTAAAAATAAAGAAACATGAATCGAAAAAGAATATAAACATAAATCTATTATTATATTCGCAGATGAATGATCTGATTTTTTTAAAAAAGCATTATATATACTTCCTGTTATATCAGCAAAAGCATTCACACAAAATATATCAGTTAAGTTAGCAAAATCTAAAATAAAAGAAATAAAATTATCAGACTATAATGTAAAAGCTAAATCATTACCATGTTTAGTAGTATTTGAAGAGGAAAAAATTCTTAAAACTATTGAGTGAACACAAAACATATTAAAACTTGTAAAATCTTTTGATTTAGATATAAATAAACAAATAGATGAATTTAAAATCTAATAATAAAAATTATGACATTAACTATTTTAGACATACTATATATAGTACTTATAACTTTTTGATCAATAATATGAACTTTATTAGTACTAGTATTAATAAGAGTTTATAAAATACTATGACCAATGATAGAAATGTTAGAATTATATAACAAAATGAAATCTATATTTCAAGCATATGCAAATATTCCTGAAATAATAAAAAATAAAGTTTCAGAAACATTAAATAAAAAGGATTAAGTAAATAATTTACTTAATCCTTTTTATTTCTTTTTGGATTTCACTATTAATTAAATCATTTTGTAAATGAAATACAGTATTTATAAATGATCCTATAAAAAATGTAGAATATATTGATATTAAAAATAATATAAAAAATCAAATTTTCTTTATTATATTACCTTTATTACAAATTTGTTTTTCTTTTAAATAATATTTTTTATATAATGAATATATTATCTTTCATAAAATAATTAAAAATACTATAATTGTTATATAAAAATAAACAAAATTAATATATACACTCCATTTAGCTTCTGAAACTATTATATTATCTCCTATATTTAATAAATAAATCGTAAATACAAGAAATATTGTAAATATAATATAATAAATTTTATTCATAAGTTTTTTAATTATTTATTAAAATAGAAGTTAATTTAAAATTAACTTCTAAAAATATCCAAAATCAGTGCCAAAAACTGTACCATGCGTTATATAAATATTTAACACCATTTGCAAAATCTTGACCTGCTTCTTGTCCTGTATATGCCTGAGCAGCTGTTCCTAAAATTAAAACACCTGCAATAATTAATGATTTAGATCTTTTCATCTAAACTCCTTTTTATTTATTTGCCTTTTATAGCTTTCATAGTATATATATATATATATATATTGTCAATTTATTTTTCCTATTTTAAATTTATGTCAAAAATAATAAAACTTGATAAAAACTTAGCTAATCAAATAGCAGCTTGAGAAGTAGTAGAAAGGCCTTATTCTGTTGTTAAAGAATTAATAGAAAATAGTATTGATGCAAAAGCTGATAATATAATAATAGAAATAGAAAATTGAGGAATAGACAAAATTATTATTAGTGATAATTGAGAATGAATAGAAAAAGAAGATTTGCCTTTAGTAATAGAAAAATATACTACTTCAAAAATCAAAAATCTAGATGATTTATATAATATAATGACTTTTTGATTTAGGTGAGAAGCTATATCATCTATATCATCTGTATCAGATATGGAAATAATTTCAAAAAATATAAATGAAAATTTTTGAAATAAATTAGAAATAATATGATGAGATATTTCAAATATAGAAACATATCCAATTGAAAACTGAACAAAAATAATAGTAAAAAATCTATTTTATAATACACCTGCTAGGCTTAATTATCTTAAAAAACCTAGAACAGAATATAATCATATATTAAATTTTTTACAACAAATAGCATTATCTTATCCTAAGATCTGATTTGAATTTATATCTGAATGAAAACAAATATTTAAATATTCTAAAAACCAAGATTTAAAAACAAGAATATATGAAATTTATTGAAATGAATTTGCTGAAAATTTAATAAAAATAGATTTTAATATGCAATGAATAAATATTTCATGATATATCTCTGATCCAAAAATAAGTTTTTCTAATAAAAATAGACAATCATTATTTGTAAATAATAGAGTTATAAAATCACCTTTAATATTAAAAGCAATAAATGATGCTTATAATAGATTTATTCCTCATAATATGAATCCGTGATATGTTTTAAATCTAAAAATAGATCCAACTCAAGTAGATGTAAATGTTCACCCTAGAAAATCTGAAGTAAGATTTGCTAATGAACAAAGTATTTTTAGAGCAATTTATCATAGTATACATGATAATCTTGAAAAAGTAAGTTTAGTAACCTCATCCCAACCATCTCCTTCAGAGGATAGGGAGCAAGTACAAAATAATATAAGCTCAGCTAATGAAGAGAAAATTCAAGTGTGAAGTTGAAATTTTGGTTATACAGGTTCTTGAACAAAATTTAAAGCTTATTCTCCTTATACAGATAAATCTCCAAATATAAATCAAACTAAAATAAATGATTCTATAAATTTTTCAAAATCTATTTTGAATGATAATTTTTCAAAAATAGAAAATGAAAATATTTTAGAAAAATCAAATGATTTACATGATACTGCATTATGAAAAATAATATGACAAGCTCATAATTCATATATAATAGTAGAAACAAATGATTGAATAAAATTTTTAGATCAGCATGCTCTAGCAGAAAGAATTATTTATGAAAAACTTATAAATAATGATTATGGACATAATAGACAATGACTACTAATATGAGAAAGTATATCTTTAACTCCTAAGGAAATAGATATACTTGAATCAAATAAAAATATATTTTTAGATATGTGATTTGATTTTGAAGTAATGCCTTTAAATATAGTAATAATAAACTGAATACCTGATTTCATAAAAAAAGAAAATATTTCAAATATATTTATATGAATAATAGAAGATATATGAAATCATAAATTTACTAAATCTACTACATTAGAAGAAGTTAAAAATAAAATTTTTGCATATACTGCATGTAGATCAGCTATTAAATTTTGACATAAATTAAGTCTTTTTGAAATGAATAAATTATTAAATGATTCAACTCTAGATTATTCAGCCACATGTCCACATTGAAGACCTGTAATTTTTGAAATAAATTTAGAAGAATTAAAAAATAAATATGAAAGATAAAAAAATCTATAAGAAAATAATTTTCTTATAGATTTTTTTTATTTAAATATCAAATGGTATCCCCGACAAGGATCGAACTTGTGTCTACCCCTTAGGAGGGGGTTATTCTTCCACTGAACTACGGAGACTAAAAAGTTCCTAAAGTTTAATAATTTTTAGGAACTTTTCAAGTTAAACTTGTATAAACCATATAACACCAGCTAAAACTAATAAAATCACTACAAAAACTATTAAAATAGTATTAGATGTTTTTTCATATTTTAGCTCTGAAGATAGCTTTTCTTTTTCTTTTTCTAAAAGCTCAACTTCTTTTGCTAATCATGTTTTTGATTCTTCTAACAAATATTGAGATTTTTTGAAATCAAGTAATGAAACAGAATTTTTAGCTACTTCTTCTGCTTTTCAAACTCTCATTGCTAAATTTTGAATTATTTCATCTTTTTTTATTAATTCCTCTTTTAAATCTTTATAAATTAATCATAAAGTTCATGAAACATTTTCATCATTTCTAACTATTTGTTTTTCTTCTGTCTTATTTATATTTTCAACTATTTTTGGTTCTACAATTACTTCTTGTTTTTTATTTCAATTTCACATTAAATTTTCTACATCTGATCATTTAACATAAACAACTTTTCATTCTTTTTTAGCTCTAAGTTTTCAAGCTTTTATATATCTATCAACTGAACGAGTAGATATTCACATTTTATCAGCAGCTTCTTGTCTTGTATATTTATACATAATAGACATATTTTAAAAATTAATTGTCTATAATCTACTTTTATTTGCTAATTAATCAAGTTTTTTAATATTTTAACTTTGACAAAGTTATTTTTTTA
>Ga0256840_1001429_pt1 | contig 22474 bp, 24 predicted proteins | sample 355202metaG_FD_185969 | JGI IMG/M metagenome (GOLD analysis project Ga0256840, IMG submission 185969) | Hydrothermal vent microbial communities from Mid Atlantic Ridge, Atlantic Ocean - 355-202 | ecosystem: Environmental > Aquatic > Marine > Hydrothermal vents | place: Atlantic Ocean: Mid...
TGCGTAGATATGAACATCAGACATTGTAGTAGCTAGCCTTTGGATGGTAGACTATGAGGGCTGATGTACTTTGTTCTGGATGGATTTGAAAAGTTTCACTAAGTTCTATGCCAAACTCTTCAGGCTTGAGCAGGTTAAAAAGTGGACGGTTTAATTCTAAGTCCGGACAAGCTGCATAACCAAAACTATAGCGGCTTCCTTGGTACTTGTTCATCTGCACATCGCTGAGTTTACTTCCCTCGTTATCACTTATGTTTAAGTCAAGTCGAATCTGCTTATGTGCAATCTCAGCCAATGCCTCAGCCAACTCAACCCCAAGTCCATGAAACTGATAATACTCAGTATAGTTTCCAGCATCCATGATGGTACGCTCAGCATCACTTAGCTTAGCTCCAGCACTTACACATGAAAGAGCTAAAACATCATGTCTGTCCGCATGAAAAAAGTCACTTAAAGCACGGTGTGGTGCTTTTCTTTGTCTTGGAAATGTAAACTTCTCTCTTGCACGCCCCATGACATCTTTTAATGGCTCACGATTTACTTCAGACTCTGAGTGGTAACCCTCACTCTCATCAAAGATGAGTAAAGTATTGTCATCGCTTCTACATGGCCAGTAACCATAAATGATAGTTGGCTCAAACAGTTTCTCATCTATAAACTGCGCTTTGAGTTTTTCATAAGCTGGCCAAACAACTTCATCGAGTTGCTTTTCATATGCCTCTTTTGTCATGCCCTTAGAGCTATAACCCCAACGAGATTTGAAAAGTATCTTATGGTTGAGCCATTGAAATGCCATTTCTATTTGTGTCTCGCTAAGCTTTATCTCTCTTCTTCCCCAAAACGGTGGGGTAGGTACTTTGACATCACGCTCAGGCATTTTAAGTTCTGAAAATGGAGGAATAACTACATTTTCTTTGGGTTTCGATATTTTTTCTTCATTTTCTTTACCATGGAGGTCTGTATCGAAGTTGCCTGCTTCTATGCGACTCATCGCTGTTACCCCATCAAAAGCATCTTTACAGTAAAAGATAGGTCCATCATAAAAAGGGCGACAGTACTCATCTATAAATGTGCGAGTAAGAGCAGCTCCACCTAAAAGTACTGGTATTTTTATATCAGCTTCTTTTAAAGCTTTTAGATTTTCTTGCATAACTTGTGTTGATTTAACAAGAAGTCCACTCATGCCAAAGGCAGATATATGCCCATCTTTTGTAGCTTGGACGAACTGGTCTAGCTCAACTTTTATGCCAAGGTTATTTACTTTAAAGCCATTGTTACTTAAAATGATATCTACAAGATTTTTACCAACATCATGCACATCACCTTTTACAGTACCTAGTGCCAAAGTGGTGTTTACAGTTTTTTCTATCTTTGGTAGGTAAGGGTTGAGGTAGTCCACTGTTTTTTTCATAGTCTCGGCAGATTGGAGGACAAAAGGGAGTTGCATCTGTCCAGACCCAAAGAGTTCTCCTACTACTTTCATAGCGTCTATGAGAATTTCATTTACGATTTTTTCAGGTTTTATGGTTTGGCGAGCCTCTTCAACTAGAGGTATCATACGCTCTTTATCACCATCCATAAGTAGTTTTGCGATTTTTTCTTCTGTAGACATCGCTAGGTATTCTTCATCTACTGCATCGTTATCGATTGCTTCTTTTGATGAAAAATGTTCTATAAAAGTAAAAAGAGCTTCGCCTTTTGGTTTTCGGTTAAAGATGAGGTCATCACATATCTCTTGATCAATTTTACTTATTTTATTGATGGGAATGATGTGTTTTACATTGATGATAACTGAGGTTAAACCTGCTTGTATACAGTGATGCAAAAACATAGAGTTTAAGTATGGACGTGCATCTTTATCTAGTCCAAATGATATGTTAGACAGACCTAGAGTTGCACTTACTTCAGGATGTTTTTTTCGTAATCCACGTATAGCTTCTATGGTGTTTATACCAGCATCCCAGTACTCTTCATCGCCACTTCCAAGTGTGAAAGTTAGGACATCAAAGATTAAATCTTCTTTTTTGATGCCATGTCGGTTGGTAGCTAAGTCTATGATGCGGTCTGCAACTTTAAGTTTATTTTCTACTGTTTTTGCCATTCCAATTTCATCTATGGTTAAGCAAACTAGGCTTGTTCCGAACTTTTTAGCTAATGCACAAACGGAGTCGAACTTTTCTTCTCCATCTTCAAGGTTTACGGAGTTGAGTATAGGTTTACCACCTATGTTTTTAAGGGCTGTTTCTAGTCCGCTTGTTTGAGTAGAGTCTGGCATAAGTGGAAGAGCGATTTTTTGGTTATACATACCCATAACAGCGTTCATATCTTTTGTTTCATCACGACCTGCAAAGCCGACATTGACATCTATAACATGAGCGCCTGCACGCACTTGTTGTTGTGCTACACTTAGAGTGCCTTCGTAGTCTTCAGCTAAAAGAAGTTCACGAAAAGCTTTAGAGCCTGTTGCGTTTGAGCGTTCACCCATGAGGAGTGGTGCTGGTTCTTGTTTGAGTGTAGCGGTATTAAAAAGTGAGGCACAACTTGTAGGATGTGAGCCTGTTGCTTCTTTTGGTTTTACTTTTGTTACTTTGTCAACTAATGCACGAATATGTTGAGGTGTAGTTCCGCAACATCCACCAAGAAAACTTACACCATCATAGTCTAAAAATTTCTCTTGTTGGGCTACAAACTCATCGGGTCCCATAGGGTAGTAGGTATAACCACCACGATTTTGAGGGAGTCCTGCATTTGCGTGGACACTTATGGGTTTATGCCAGACTTCACTGAGTGTTTTTACATGTTTTAAAACTTGTTGGGGTCCAGTTCCACAGTTAAAACCAAGACTTAAAATGTCAAATGGTTCTAAGATAGTAGCTATAGTCTGGGCATCAGTCCCTATGAGCATAGTACCACTTAACTCTATGGTTACAGAAACCATAATAGGGAGTTGCGCATCCATCTCTTTGTTGGCTTGGGTACAAGCATGAAGTGCTGCTTTTATCTGCAGGGGGTCTTGCGCAGTTTCAAGTAAAAATATATCTGCACCACCATCTATGAGTGCCTTACAAAACTCAGTATAGCCCTCGTACATCTCATCGTAAGTGATGTGTCCAAGTGAAGGAAGTTTTGTTCCAGGTCCAACAGAGCCAAGACAAAAACGAGGATGTTCAGGCGTTGAGAACTCTATACAAGCATCTTTAACGAGCTTCGCTCCAGCCTTTGTGAGCTCATAGGCACGCGAGCCGATATCGTACTCATCTAAGACCCAAGAAAATGATCCGAAGGTGTTTGTGGTGATGAGGTCAGCTCCAGAAGTAAGGTAAGCAGATGCTATTTCACGTAAAATATCGGGTGCTGTTACGTTTAGTAACTCATTGCACCCTTCATTGCCCTCCCAAGCCTCTTTTGGGATTTTATCGTCGCGTTGTTGCAGTTGTGTACCAAGTGCACCATCTATGATAAGTGGACGGGTTGTAATGGTTTGAAGTATATAGTCTTTAGTATTAAGCATATAGAGGTCTCTTTGTTGTTATCTGGTCATTTCAAACTGGATATGGAATCTAAATTATTAATATAATAATAGCATCTTGTAACATAAATTACACTTTGTAAAATCCAAACCTATTTTTTGTTTAAGAATTATATAGCTATAATAGGAGACTTAAATAACAAAGGAGTTATTATGTTAAAAAAGATTATAGCAACAACTTTAGTTGCGACGGCGTTAATGTTTAGTGGGTGTGGTGAGACAGATAGTGTGGGTGATAGTCAACTTTCTGCGCAAATTGCAATAGATGGTGGGGATTATGCTGCTGCGATATCTGCTCTTGAAGCAAAAGCGGCTTCACAAAGAACTGATGATGATAATCTTCTCTTAGCATCAGCATATATGGGAAAAGCAGGTTTTAGTTTAACAGATATTATTATTGATATCCAAGCTTCTACTTCGACTACAGCTAGCACGGACAACTTAACAGCTTTTAAAGATAGCGTAATTGGTGGTGGTGTGAGTTCTACACAATTAGCTGACATTGAGACAGCGATTACTTATTATGAACAAATAGATGGTATCACTACATTAGCACCATCTTTAGCTACTGCTGCTGACTATGGAGTAGATGATACAAAATTAAAACTCGGCTTAGCATATATCATTAAGTTTATGATTGTTCTAAACGAAACCTCTAATCCACCTACAGCAGCAGATTTAACTGCTTTATCTGGTATAGCAAATGATGCTTTTAATTTTATTCTTAGAGCTGCTCCAACTGACTTAAAGTCTAATGTTCAAGATGTAAAAAATGATGTTGATACAGATTTTAACGGAACAATAAGTGATTCAGAGATGCAAGCTCTCTTAGATAGAATATAGAAGGTTGGTAGATTATGAAAAACTTAATTAGTAAAAAAATATTGTCTTTAGCACTTTTAGGTGCTACTACATCTTTGTTTGCACTTTACGCTGAACAAGCTAGTCTCTATAAAGACCCGCGTATTATGGGTATGGGTGGAGCAAATGTTGCTGTTGGTGCTTATTCTACAGCAGTGTTTTCAAATCCTGCTGGACTGGCAAATATAAAAAAAGAGCATGGTTTTGTGTTTGATTTATTAAACGTAGGTGTAAGTGCTACGGCAGAGGTGCAACAATTTATAGATGATATGGATAGTGTAGATACTAGCGCTGCAGATGGTGGAGCTTCTGATATGCTCGCTGTTTTACAACAGTATAATGGACAACCCTTTCACCTTGGGGTAGATAACTATACTTCGTTATCTAAAAATTCTGATGGAATAGCATGGAGTATTGGTATATTAGCAGCAACAGATGCTAACTATATGTCTCACACTAATGGCGGTACTGATGTCCTTGTTACAAGTTCTAGAGGTTATGGAGGGGCTGTAGTTGGTTTTGCAAAACCATACGAGACAGAGTTTGGTCGTCTTGACATAGGTATAAGTGCTAAATATATCTCTTTACAATCTTATGAAGGTGGATTAACAATTAACGACCTACTTTCAGACGATGTTCAAGCAACTCTTCAAAATAAATTTGAGAAAAAAGCAACTGGATTTGGTGTTGATTTGGGTGTAAATTATCATCCTTGGGTAGATTCTTATTGGCATCCTGCGATTGGATTTAGTGTTATGGATATAGGTACTATGGATATGGATGGTATCTATGGTGGTCAACCAACTACGCTAAACATAGGTTTTTCGATTACTCCAGAGTTACCTATTTTAGATAAATTTGTTCTTGCGGTTGATTATGTTGATTTACTTGAAGCAAATAAATTACGTCTTTATGACACATCGTCAGATCCAGTAACATGGGTTGATTATGATGTAAGTGACCCAATGAAAAAACTTCGCTTAGGTGTTCAAGCTGGTGTACTTGATACTTGGTTACTTTCTTTAGCGCTTAGTGGTGGTCTCTATCAGGGCGCTTATACGGCTGGTGTAAATATGGAGTTGTTTATCTTTAAAATTAACGCAACTACATATCAAGAAGATATTGGAACTGCTGATAACTCTGTAGCAGACAGAAGATATATGGCACAAATTGGTATCGGTTGGTAATAAACTTTAAGTTATAATAAACATAATTTGAATTTATAATAAAGGTTTTATAATTATTTCGTTATAATTCACTAACTTTGAATTGTAGGGATTTAATTATGAAAAAAACAACTTTTAAACTCACTGAGCTTTGGAGAGGTAAGCGTTACTACTTCTTCATCTTTATGACCATCTTCTCTTTAGTCTTGCCTTGGCTGACTATTGAGGGGAATCACTTCTTTTTATTAAGCTTTGATAAGCTAAAACTTCATCTCGCTTTTATTCAGTATGATATGCAAGAGCTTTACCTGATGCCTTTTGTTCTGATGTTACTTTTCTTAGGTATCTTTGGTATGACGGTTATGGGTGGACGTGTATTTTGTGGCTGGGTATGTCCTCAGACTATTTTTCGTGTCATCTACCGTGATCTTATAGAAACAAAACTTCTTGGTATGCGCAAACGCATTAAAAATAAACAACAAGAACCAGATATGTCGCTTAGCGAAAATAAAGTTAAAAAAGTGGTTGCTGTACTTTTATGGACTCTTTTAGCACTAGTTGCTAGTGCCAACTTCTTATGGTTCTTTGTGCCGCCTGAAGACTTTTTTGCATATCTTCTTAATCCTATGGAGCATACTACCCTTTTTGGGATACTTCTTTTTACGGCACTATTTTTAGTCTATGATATAGTAAAACTTAAAGAGGACTACTGTATCTATGTATGCCCATACAGTCGTATTCAATCTGTGCTTTATGATGAGCATACAGTTATGGCACTTTATAACCCACATCGTGGAGGTAGTATCTATGATGAACACAAAGAGAAGCTTCCAAGTAAATCTCAAAAAGAGATACAATCACGAGAGGGTGAACATGCTGAATGTACAGCTTGTGAGTCTTGTGTGACAGTATGTCCAACGCATATTGATATACGTAAGGGTCTTCAACTAGAGTGTATCAACTGTTTAGAGTGTGTAGATGCTTGTACTACTGTTATGGGTAAACTTGGAAAACCTTCACTTATAACTTGGTCAAGTGATTATGAGATCATAGATCAAAAAGGTAAGACAAAATTCTTTAGGACTAAAATCATTGCTTATATAGTTTTGCTTGTTGGGATCATGATAGCACTTGGTGTTATGGGAAGTACAAAAGAGCATATGCTTTTAAATATCAACAAAGAAAATCGTCTCTATTCTATTCATAAAAAGGCAGACAATGTGATAGTTGAGAATGCTTATGAGTTTTTACTGCAAAATACAGAAAATGAAAAAATGAAGTTTTTCTTTGAGGTTATAGCACCAAAGGGCATGGAGGGTAAAATCACTATAGCTAAACCTAGCAAAGCCTTTACAGTAGTCCCAGGTGTCAAAAAGAAAAAAATAGTCGTACTTCGAACAACTGAGATGTTAGTAAATGATGCTAGACATGACACAGTGATACCTATAACAATCCGCGCTTATGCTCTTGGGCATGAAGAGAAGGTGCTTGTGTTGAGAAACTCAACTTTTACATATCCTCGTTCTGACCTAATTAAGAATGCAAAGTGATAATAATCTTTGACTTCATCTTAATTTTAGTAGTTGTGTATGGCGCTTATTATGGTTATAAACATGGCAATCTAAGTAAGATATATGAAATAGTTAAACTCATAGCTGGAGTTGCCATTTCATCGAAGTATGGTTTAACGCTTGGTATGTGGCTAACAAAAGTTCATATACTAAAAGCAGAGACATTTGGAGTTTTGATACTTATAGGTTTTGTTCTGGTTTTCGGACTTTATTTTATAGCGATGTTTATCTTAGAATTAGCCTATAAAGAATTTTTAGAGAGTTACTTAAGGCATCAAAGTAAGTATATCGCAGCAATTTTTTCAGGTTTAGAGTTTTTTATCATGTTTACGCTTAGCCTTTTTATTCTTTTACAGTTTTACTGGCCTAGAACATATATAAAACCAATATTGTTTAAAAGCTTTACTTATAAGCCTATCCATAAGTTTTATAAAGGGTTTTTGAGTAATGAGCTAATTAACAATACTCTTTATGAGGGTACTGGCTCAGGAATAAAAGAAACTATAATGCATACAGCTGTAGACCAGTTATAGTGCTAGTTAGCAGAAGGTTTAATATCTTTTGCTACAATTCGCGCTTATTTATAAAGGTTTAAACATGCCATTTTCAAAAGAAAAAAGACAGGGTACATTCAGTGGGATTATATTTGTTGCAATATTTGCAGCAGCAGCAACTATGGTTTCAAACATTCCAGCAGTAAGCACACTCGGTATATCGCCATTAGTAGTGGGTATAGTTATGGGTATATTTTATGCCAACACACTACATAACAAATTTCCTCGTGAGTGGGATGCTGGTATCACTTTTAGTGGTAAAAAAATTCTTCGTTTTGCCATAGTGTTTTATGGTTTTCGCATAACATTTCAGCAGATTGCTGAGGTAGGGATGAGTGGCTTTATGGTCTCACTTATCATGTTAAGTTCTACTTTGATACTTGGTTCTTACCTAGGTTATAAAGTATTTAAAATGGAAAAAGATACTTCCATCCTTACTGCATCTGGTGCGGCAGTATGTGGAGCTGCAGCAGTTTTAGCAACTGAGCCAGTTTTAAAAGCTGAACCACATAAAACAGCAGTAGCTGTATCTATGGTTGTACTGTTTGGGACAATCTCTATGTTCTTATACCCAGTTCTTTATGCATCTATCATAGAACCTGCTACTGGATTTTTACATATGTCTCCTCAAGAATTTGGTATATATGTAGGTGGGACTATACATGAAGTTGCTCAAGTAGTTGCGGTTCCCGCTTCTGTTGTTGGGGCACCTGTTGAGATGGCAAATTCTGCGGTTATTGTGAAGATGACAAGAGTTATCATGATAGCACCAATGCTTATTGTATTAGGTCTATACCTAGCATATTCAGCTAAAAAAAGTGGTGCACAGAGTGGTGGTACTGTCAAATTAGTTATCCCTTGGTTTGCAGTATATTTTGTAGGTATGGCAGGATTTAACTCTTTGCAACTTGTACCCCAAGATATAGTGAGTGTTGTAAACCAAATAGATACATTTTTGCTGACAATGGCTATGACTGCCTTAGGTATGGGTACTATTTTTGCAAAGTTTAAAGGTCTTGGACTTGCACCACTCTACACAGCAGGTGCTATGTTTGTATGGCTGGTTGTTGGTGGATTTGTTGTCACTAAAATGGTAACAGCTATTTTTTAGTAGCTGCTAAGTTATTGAGATCATCAAGTTTAGTGTTGATTTCAAAAGCAAGGTTTTTGTAAAGTGCCGCAAGTGCAGGTGCACAAAAATCTATATTTTCCTCATCTATTTTAAAAGAAAGAAGTGTAGCTTTTTTGGTCGCGCAGACGACGGTAGCCCCTCTTTTTGTACCAAAAATTGCGCCTGCTTCACCAAACACATCCCCTGGACGTAGTGTACCTATACGCGTGGTGTTGAAAAAAACTTGACATTCTCCATCTATGATGTAGTAAATTTCTTTTTTAGATTGGCCTTGTTCTACTACATAATCCTTGAGCTGATACCGCTCAAACTGTACATCATAAACAATGGCACGCAAATCAAGAGAGTCTATGTTCTTAAAAATCTTTATTTTGTCGGCTACACTTAAGAGCTTAGTTAAGCTTTTAGATTGTTCCTCTATCTCTTCTTCATTGATACGTAAAAATTTTTCTATATCTTCTACTAAGTATTCAACTGTATCACTCATTTAAAAACCTTTAGGCATTTTTGTAGATATCTATACTCATCTGTGTATGGTCGCATAAGAGCTGTTGTAAAGAGTATATAATCTTTTGTATTTAACTTTCCATCTAATTTTCTTATTTGAAAATGTTTAACTATAATGAGAGAAGCATCAGCTTCTTTCCATAAAAGTTTGTCAAAATAGTACGCTTTTGTATTTATCCCACTTTTTAAGGAAAGGAGGTGATGCTTTTTATCATCAGTAAATACCTCTTCAAATATGGTATAAAAAATTTCCTTTAGTTTAGGGTAATCTATTTTCATTTTTTTAAGATAAAGAATCTCCTCAGATGTTTTGTCCGGAAGTTCTGCAAAATCAAGGATGGCTTTGGCAAAGTTTGTCAGTGTAGGGGAGGAGGGGATAAACTTTGATTCAAAAATTTTAAGTGTATCTTGAGATTTTTTTACTACACCACTATAGAGTTCAGAGAGGTACTCTAAGTCATGACTTAGCTTACTTAGAGTAGATGTGCAGAAAGTTTGGTCAAGAATCTTAAAGTTTTTGAGTGTTTTTTGCAGAAATGGATTGAGGATTGAATAGTTTTCTTTAGGGATACGTAAGTTGTTATCCTCTATAAAGTTAGCATTGTCTTCAGCCACACCTGCAATGTCATCAAAATATATAGCGCAAAATTGATATACTTCATCTTCTATAGTTTTATAGTCCATAAAATATTATAACACTTATTTAATAAAACTATATAAAAAAAAACTATATAATAGGTGATATAAATTTCAGAGGAGTTTTTGATGTCTTATTTACCAAATACTTTAAACTCCTTTTGGCTTTGGAAAGAGGTTTCATCAAAATTAGGCATAAGCAACCCAGCCTATAAGTTTTGGAAAGACACCCCAAATATAAAATTGAACAATAAGTATGTTTTTGTTCAAAAAAATACTTTACCTAATAAGCATGCGCATGTTCAAGAACTTCTTACAGACTTGTCTGGACACCTTCCCATAAAATTCGCTTCTGATCAACTTCACGTAAATGAACATATCTTCTCTTATGAAAAGATGAAACTTTTTCGTGAGTTTGAGTATAAGTTTGTTGAGGATGTTAAGTTTGTGAACATTAAAAAATTTTTCCGAGAAAACGGAATATTAGTACCAAAAAACTCTATCGTCCAATTAGGGCGTATCAAAGATTTAGACTTAGTGACTTCGAGTGCATTTTATAAACTAAAAGATGATTATGGCGTGGTGGTTTACGAATAATGAATACATTTTTTATAGAGTTTCGTGACCCTCTTTTTGGAATTATTATATTTTTTGTTTTAGTTTTCATAATTAGTATTTCTTTATATTGGTGGACAAAGTATCTCAACAAAGAAAAATTAAAATCACTCGATAAGTTTTTAAAAGACCTAAGACAGACCCCCTCTACCAAAGAGATGCAATCACTCGTTTCAGAGGGAAATTTAAGCGAAAAATCTTGGATATTGCTTGCGGGGCTTTATGCTAAAAATGGAGATTTTGAAAAAAGTATAGAGATTTATAATGAACTTCTTAAAATAAACAATGCTAGCAACTCAAGAGAGATTTTATTTTTACTTGGTCGTACATATTTTAAAGCTGGATTTTTAGAACGTGCAAAACAAATCTTTTTGAATATGCTCAAAAATAATCCTCGTACACCAGAAGCACTTCGCTACTTGCTTTTAGTATATGAGTATATGAGGGATTTTGATTCTGCTTTTGAAGTCTTAGAGCCATTGGATGAATTGAAGCACGATATAGTACTTGATGCACATTATCTTCGTGCTATGAAATTGTTGAACGACCATAGTATAGATGTAGAGAAGAAAACTGCGCAGCTTTTGGACATCTATAAACAAGATGGTGACTTGACTTATATGGTTTTTGAGTATCTTTTTAGAGTCGATCCAGAGTATGCTTGGAAAAATTTTGATGCATCTAAGTCTTTTTTGTTGATAGATATACTATGGTTAGTAGATCCTGCGAAATTAGATTTAGATATAATTTCACAAAATAGCTTTTTAAAAGAGTTGTATACAGCTCGTGGTGATATCAAAGATGTAAGTAAAAGTGGTGTTTTTGAACTTGATGTTTTGATAAACTTAGATAACAAGTCTAACGCTACACTAAGTTTTGAGTATATATGTGATAACTGTAAGCAAGTGTTTCCATTTTCGTTTCATAGATGCTCATCATGTCATGCTATTGATACAGTAGGTGTTGACATCTCTTTAGTAAAAAGTCATGCAAGGATAGAGAGTGAAGAAAATAAATCTTTTTTGTGATGGAAGTGCTCTTGGTAATCCTGGACCAGGTGGCTATGGCGTCGTACTTCGCTTTGGTGATAAAGAAAAAGAGATAGTTGGAGGAGAGGAACATACGACAAATAATCGTATGGAACTTCTAGCTGCAATAGAAGGTCTACGTGCTTTAAGAGAGCCGTGTAATGTTGAGATAATCTCTGACTCATCTTATGTTGTTAAAGGGATTAATGAATGGTTATCCTCTTGGATAAAAAGGGATTTTAAAAAAGTCAAAAATGTTGATTTATGGAAAGAGTATATAAAAGTTTCCGCTATACATAAGGTAAAAGCTACATGGGTACGTGGCCACGATGGGCATGAAGAAAATGAAAGATGTGATAAACTAGCTCGGGATTATGCCGAAATGGTTAAGTCAAAATTATAAACAAGGAAAAGGACAATGGCTAAAGAGATAGGAAAACTAGAAGAAACTTTAAATTATACATTTAAAGCACCAAAGCTCATTACCGAAGCGCTGACACATAAAAGTAATAAACAGCCCTACGATAATGAGCGTTTAGAGTTTTTAGGAGATGCAGTGCTAGACCTTATTGTTGGGGAGTTTTTATATAAAAAATTTCCAGGTTCAGATGAAGGAAAACTTTCTAAAATAAGAGCATCCCTTGTCAATGAGGATGGTTTTTATAAGTTGGCACTTTATTTAAAGTTAGGTGACTATATCTTGATGTCAAAGGCAGAAGAAAACAATGGTGGTAGAGAAAAATCATCCTTATTATCGAATGCTTTTGAAGCTATAATGGGAGCAATATACTTAGAGTCAGGTTTGGAAGCTACTAAAGAAATAGCGCTTGACTTAATAGATAAAAATTATGAAAGCATCTCTCTAAATGATCTGTTTAAAGATTTCAAAACAGCACTGCAAGAATTAACACAGGCTAGGTTTGGTGTTATCCCACATTATGAAGTTATTGCTTCTCGTGGACCTGACCATAAAAAAGAGTTTGAAGTAGCAGTGTTGGTTGATGGAAAAGAGTATGCTCGTGCGATTGGTAAAAGTAAAAAAATAGCGCAACAAGAAAGTGCTAAAATAGCCCTTGATATGTTAAAAAATGCAGAGGTGTAAAAGTGAATAGTTTCGGACAAAAGATAAAGTTTTCTACATTTGGAGAATCTCATGGTACAGCTTTAGGTTGTTTGCTTGATGGTGTCCCTGCAGGACTGAAAATAGATGAGAAGTATATTCAAAGTGAGTTAGATCGCAGAAAACCTGGAAAAAGTGAGTTTGAAACAGCTCGTAAAGAGGCTGATAAAGTTGAGATACTTAGTGGTGTGTTCGAAGGAGTGAGTACAGGTACACCAATCGCAATGGTCATTTACAATACAAACCAAAAGTCTAAGGACTATTCTAACATAAAAGATGTGTTTCGCCCGGGGCATGCTGATTTTACTTACTTTCATAAGTATGGTATAAGGGATTACCGTGGTGGTGGGCGCTCATCTGCAAGGGAAACGGCAGCTAGGGTAGCTGCTGGAGCGATAGCAAAGCTAATGCTTTTAGAGCTAGGGATAAGCATACAAAGCGGAATATGTGAAGTAGATGGTATCAAATCTCAAGATTTTGATTTTGAATATGCAAAAAATAGTTTGATTTATGCTCTTGATGCTAAGGTTGAAGATGCACAAAAAGAGGCGATACTCAAAGCTAAAAATGCACATGATTCAGTCGGTGGTGTATCTCGTGTAGTAGCCAAAGGAGTTCCAGTTGGCCTTGGTCAACCACTTTATTATAAACTTGATGGTGTGCTTGCTGATGCTATGATGGGGATAAATGCTGTTAAGGCCGTAGAGATAGGTGATGGAATTTTAAGCTCATCTGCAAAAGGTTCTCAAAATAATGATGAGATACGCTCTAAAGGATTTCTTACAAATCACTCGGGCGGGATACTTGGAGGTATAAGTAATGGTGATGATATCATTATGAATGTATACTTTAAGCCAACACCATCTATCTTTCAAGAACAGCACACAGTTACAACTACAAACAAAGAGGTGGACTTTTCTTTAAAAGGAAGACATGACCCCTGTGTAGCTATTCGTGGGACAATAGTATGTGAGTCGATGATGGCCTTAGTTTTAGCTGATATGTTAGTATTAAATATGGGTTCAAGTTTAGATGGAGTTTTAAAATATTACAATAATTAAAAAGGGAGTAGGTGCATCATGAAAGGTATACAGAAAAAAGAGGGTACAGATGAGTGGATATTTCCAAGCAATGCATTTATACTAAGCGAAACAGATGAATACGGTATTATAACTTACGCAAATGATATTTTCTGTGAAATTGCTGGATATACTTTAGAAGAACTTATAGGTCAACCTCACAATATAGTCAGACATCCAGATATGCCACGTATAGCTTTTAAAGGTTTATGGGATGACATTAGGGCAAAAGGGTTTTGGACAGGGATAGTTAAAAATCTTAGAAAAGATAAGGATTGTTACTGGGTATATGCTACAGCATTAAGACGCATAAACGCAAAAGGTGAAATATCTTATTTGTCTATTCGAACTGTACCAAGTAGACAAGATATTAAGGCTTGTACTACACTCTATGCTGAGTTAAAGTCAAAAGAATAAGCTATAAAGTAACATTATATGTGAAAAACTTCTAAAGACAAGATATTTTTTAGGTTATTTAAGATTTTTGTGATTATAATAACACATAAATTTAATTTTTTGAGGGTTCAAAATGAAAAAAATAATTCTTTCTGTCCTAGTAGCTAGTGTTACTTTGTTCGCAGCAGGCGGTACACCAATCTACAAGACTGGTATGCTTTTACCACCACAAGCTGATGTTATTTATAAACAAGAGTGTGCAAGTTGTCATGGTATGGACGGTAAATCGACTAGCTTCGCTGGTTCTTCAAGAATAACTTACAAAGCTATTACAGGTCTCAATGCTGACGCATTAGCAACAGAACTTAAGCAATATAGAGGTGGTATTAAATCAAAAGATTACCAACCACTAAACAAGTATGGTTATGGTGCTTTAATGAAATCTCCTTTAAGAGACCTTTCATGGGAAGAAATCGATGCTTTAGCTAAATATATAGCAGAGAACTTCAAGTAAACAAGCGAAAGATATAGAAAATCTTTCGTGAATAAATGTAACAATTCTATCACAATTTAATCTATTTGCTTAAATTACTTTTATTTAAATCTTATATTTAATGATTTTACGATAATGTAGTGTAAGCATAATGATGAAAGTATATAAAGGAAAAATATGGATCATAAGTATTTAAATAAGATGTTATCTGAAATGGACAAAGATTTAGCATCAAAAGGGATGACTAGAAGAGAGGCTATGAAGTTAGCTGGTCTTACTGGAGCTGGGATGTTGATGGGTGCTACAAATGCTCAGGCATCTGAAGAAGAAACAAAAAAAGCACCAACTAGTGCAACTGGTAAAATAGTTATCGTTGGTGGTGGTTTAGCTGGAATGAGTACAGCTAAAAGATTAACTAACATGCTTACAAACCCTGATATCACCGTAATAGAACCAGAAGAACTATCAGTTTCTTATCAACCAGGGCAAACACTTGTTGCTGGCGGTATCTGGGATATTGATGATATCAAATACAAGAGAGATGATTATGTTCCAGATGGTGTAAAAATCATTAAAGATAAAGTTATAGACTTTCATCCACAAGCAAAAGAACTTACTACTGTAAATGGTACATTAGTAAAGTATGATTATTTAATACTTGCTACTGGTATGCACCTTGATTTTGAAAGAATTAAAGGTTTAGAAGCAGCTGGCCGTGCTATGTCGTCGGGTAACAATAGCAGACTTTTAAAAGCTATGGGTGATGATGGTGTTACATCTATATACACTGCAGAAGGTGCTGAGAAAACTTGGGTAGAGATGCAAAAGTATATAGAAAAAGCTAAAAATGTAAAAAAAGGTGATAAGAAAATACAATTCCTTTTTACACATCCAAGTACACCTATTAAGTGTGGTGGTGCACCTAAGAAAATTATGTACCTTACAAATGCTAGACTCAAAGAAGCTGGTGTAAGAGACAATGCAGAACTAACATTCTATCCAAATGGTGGAGCTATGTTTGGTGTACCTGAGTATCACGATGCTATTGTAGGTCAGTTTGAGAGAGAAGGCTTCAAATGGCACTATAGACATAATCTTGTTGAGATAGATAAAGAAAATAAAATCGCTACTTTTGATGCTAAATGGCAAGAAAAAGGTCCATACGATCCTATTATGAGAGATTTTGAAGTTTTTTCAAAACATGAAAAAGTAAGAGTCCCTTATGACTTTATTCATATTACTCCTGATGCTGTTGCACCAAGAGAAGTAGGTGAGTCTGATCTTGGTTCTGCTAAAGGTTGGGTCCCTGTAAACAAAGAAACGCTTCAACATATCCGTTATCCTGAAGTATTTTCATTAGGTGATGTTGCTCAGGTTCCTATGGGTAATACAGGTGGATCTGTAAGAAAGCAATATAAAGTTCTTTGTGATAACCTAGTAGCTAAAATGCAAGGTAAAAAACTAGAAGCTAAATATGCTGGTTATACAGTTTGTCCACTTATCACTAGCATCGGTACAGTTATGCTTGCTGAGTTTGATTGGACAGTTAAACCTGTACCTTCATTCCCACTTGATCCTACAGTTGAAAGATGGATTTTCTGGTTAATGAAAGTTTATGCTCTTAAACCTATGACAATGATAGGTATGCTTAAAACAGGTCAAGCGTAACTGTTTAAGCCTTATCTCTAGAGAGGGAAATCTTCTTCCCTCTTTTTTTCAAAAAACTATTTTTCTTTTAGGATTTTTACATGGAACTTAAATTTGAGTTTGTAATCTATGATGATGAGCTAGATACATTTATTTTAGATGAGAACATTTATACATTTACTTTAGATGATGAACAAGCTAAAACTTTTGAAGTCTTAAAAGATGGCGAGTTATATCTTTACAACTGGTTTAAAGACTCTAAGTATTTTATTGATTGGATTAAAGCAGAGGTATATCCTGATGCTATTGGAAAAAAAATAGCAATTGCTACTATCAATGACATTGCATATTTGAAATTTTACTTTTTTAAAGTGACAAGTGCAGATGTGTTTTATGATTATTTTAAAGAACTGTTTGGAATTATAGAAGAGTCAGATTGGCAAGATAGAGAAGAGGTCGGCGAAGAGATTATTGAAAATTTACTTGTAAAACGACAAGAGCTGATTATTGAATTAAAAGAAGAACAAGAACAAGAAGATGAATAGTATTAAACGTACATTAAAAAAAGAATTTTTTATTTATCTTGGAACACTTTTGGTATTAATAGTATTAGCTCATAGTGATATCTTAAGCGATCCCTTCGCTCGTTTTGAACTTATGGGACAAAAAGAAAACTTCACTCATCCATTTATATACTCATTCGCCATCTATAGTGTAATTTTTATTATAAGAAAAATTATTGATTTTATATCAAGTTTATTTGAGAAAAAAGCACAGTAATTAGGCTAAATATAAGTATTTGTTTCTATATGTAACATAATATAGAGAAAAATCTTGATATTATCACTTATTGATTTTCAACAAGGTTATAACTTATTATAAAAATGATATAATCCCTTTTTGTGCCAACTTTGTGATAAAATTAACACAAGATAAATAATAAATTATAAGAATATTATAAAAGGAGAAGATGTGGATAAAACATTTGAAACTGAAGAATCAACTGCAGTAAGCAGAAGAGATTTTTTCAAAAAAACAGCATCTGTTAGTGCAATTGCCGCTGCTAGTATTTTAGCGCCTAGTTCATTACTTGCAGATGATCCAGCAATTATGCACCATACAAAATGGGGGACTACCTTAGGTGATGAGTGTAATGCACACCCCTATGGTATGCCATCAAAGTATGAGCATAATGTTGTAAGAAGAACATCAGCATTAATGTCATCAGCTGGAGATATGCATGCAGCAATCTCTATGACACCATTACATGAACTCAACGGTATAATAGTTCCTAATGGACTTCATTTTACTCGTACTCACAATGGTGTTGCTCATATTGACCCAAATGAATGGAGATTAATGATTCATGGTCTTGTTGAGAAGCCAATAGTATTAACTCTTGATCAACTTAAGCGTTACCCAAGTGAAACTAGAATCAACTTTATGGAATGTCCGTCAAATGGCGCTGCAGAATGGAAAGGTCCACAGTTTGGTTCTTTACAATTCGCTCGTGGTATGATGTCTTGTTCTGAGTGGACAGGTGTAAAACTATCTGTAATTTTAGAAGACTTAGGTCTTAAGCCAGAAGCTAAGTGGATGCTTGCTGAAGGTAGTGATGGTTCTGAGATGAGTAGAACTTTACCAATAGAGAAAGTTCTTGATGATGTTATCATTGCTTATGCTCAAAATGGTGAAGCTCTTCGTGATGAGCAGGGTTATCCAGTTCGTTTATTTGCACCAGGTTGGGAAGCTAACTTATGTGTTAAATGGTTGAAAAGATTAGAGTTTGGTACAAAACCTTGGTATGCAAAAGAAGAAACTTCTAAGTATACTGCCCTTACTGCAAGTGGTAAAGCTATACAACATTTTTATGCTTTAGAAACAAATTCAATTATTACTACTCCATCTCCTGAACATCCTTGGACTGATCTTAAAAAAGGTGACTTAGTTGAGATCGAAGGTCTTGCATGGTCTGGTCATGGTACTATAAGAGGTGTTGATATCTCTTTTGACGGTGGTAAAAACTTTGTAGAAGCTAATCTTAAAGGTTTAGTACTTCCTAAAGCTTGGACAAGATTCTCTTATATGTACAAATATGAAGGTAAACCATTATTACTTCAAAGTCGTTCTTATGATGACTCTGATAATGTACAACCAACTGTTAATCAAGAGAAAAAAGTAGTTGGTGTTGAAGGTGTTTACCATAGAAATGCTATTCATACATGGGCTGTTAATGCTAAAGGGGAGGTTTCTAATGTTCAAATTAGATCGTAAATCAATTGTAATCGGAACTTCAGTTTTAGCTGCTTCTGCAGTATTGTTCTCAGGTTGTATGGACTCGTCATCACCTAGTGGTGCATCTAATAGTGCAGCATCAAGTATTGGTGTATATGCTATTAAAAATAAAACGGCTATTGATGGTGGTGTTACTTATGAAAGAACATCAACTCAGTATGCTGCATACGCTGTGAATCCACAGAGTACTAAGGGTGTTAGCTTTGGTAGAACACCAACTGCTAACGAGATTGCAGCTTGGGATGTAGATGCATTACCAGATGGTACAGGTTTACCTGAAGGTGAAGGTTCAGTTGAAGATGGCGATGAACTATTTGACGAACAATGTGCATCATGTCATGGTGACTTTGGTGGTGGTGGAAATGGTTATCCACAACTTGCAGGTGGTAATCAATCTAAAGATAAAAACGGAATTGTTATAACTCTCAAAAATCAAAGAGAATATGGTAAAACTGACGCTCCAAAGAGAACTGTTGGTACTTACTGGCCAGTAGCTACTACTCTTTTCACATATATTAGAGATGCTATGCCATATGCAACACCTAAAAGTTTAAGTAATGATGAAACATATGCTCTTACTGCTTATATTTTAGCGCAAAATGGTATCAAAATTGATGGTGAAGAGATGGGTGATGATTATGTTCTTAATGCAGAAAAACTTGCAAAAGTTGTTCTTCCAAATAGACATGGTTTTTATCCAAATATCGATGGTCCTACAGGTCCTGCGGATGTAAAAGCATTTTTTGCTGACCGTGCTAAAAATATTGGTGCTGGAACAAGATGTATGACAGACTGTAAAGATCTTGGTGGTATAAATGGAAAAACACCAGCTGGTGTTGTGAAAATCAAATATGAAATGAGCGATGTAGTACCTCCTTACACAACTGTAAGAGATTTACCACCTGTAGATGCTAATAGTGTTGTTTCTAAAGAAGAAACAATGTATAATGAATCTTGTAAACTTTGTCATGCAACTGATACGATGGGTGCTCCAGCTGTTGGAGACGCTGATGCGTGGACAGATGTAATGGCAAAAGGTCTAGATGAAGTTGTACATAATGCTATAAATGGTACAGGTGGAATGCCTCCTAAAGGTGGTAATTCTGACTTATCAGATGCAGACGTTAAAGCAATAGTGGAATTTATGGTAAATTCTAGTAAGAAATCACATTAATATAAAGGAAATAAAATGGATAGAAGAAAATTTTTCAAAGGTGTAGGACTTGTAGCATTTGCTGCAATCGTTGCACCAACAACTGAGTTAAAAGCGGTAGACTTTAGAGCTACTAAACCAGAAGCATGGCAAGCAGAAAAAACTGCTGATGGAATCAAAGCATTATTTGGTAATGGTGCTGTAACACAAAGTGATAAAATCTCTTTCAAAGCTCCTAAACTAGCTGAGAATGGTGGATCTATTCCAATTACTATTAAGTCTAAATTAGACCTTGAAACTATAGCTCTTTTCCAAGATGCTAATCCAAGAAGTTTATCTTGTGTATTTTCAGTGCCTAAAGGTGCAATTATAGAGTATGATTTCCGAATCAAAATGAGACAAACAGCTTTCGTTACTGTAGTTGGTAAAACTAGAGATGGTAAACTTTACAGTGCTACTAAAGAAATTGATGTATCAATTGGTGGTTGTGGAGGTTGATTCAACCCCACAAACAAATTATAGACTATAAATAAATAAATATTAAAAGGAAATATTATGGGTAAAGCAAAAATAAAAGCAAAAGAAAAAAAAGGCGTTGTTAAAGTAAAAGCAATGTTTACTAGTTTAATGGCTGACAAAGAGGAAGCTACTAAAAAAGGTATCGAAGCTTCATATATCAAGCAGATCGTTGCTTCAATTAATGGTGCAGTTGTATATGAAATCTCTATGAGTGGTTTCATGTCTGAAAATCCTCTTCTTAAGTTTAAAACTAAGGGTGGAAAAAAAGGCGATAAAATCGAGTTTGTTGTAACTGATAATCATGGAAAATCAACAACTTCTAAGAAGAAAATCAAGTAATAATTTTTAGGTAAGGATACTTATGAAAAATAAATTAATTATCTTATTCGCAGTAGTGGCATTCGTAATAGCGATGCCATTTATTGGGAACAATAGTGTAGATGTTAAAAATCCGCATAAACTAGATATTGATGGCAACTTTATACTTTATGATTGGCATCACAAAGGTTTTGTAGAAGGCGAACGTACTGGTGAAAATCCTGAGTGGGATTATAACTTAAAGCCTGTTCAAGTGAGCAAGAGAGTATGGTGCTTCTTTGGTGCTATGGAGATGCCAACAAAAGATAATGCTGGAGATATGTCAAACAGTTGTTATATTCAAGGTAATGACAGTTGGATAGCATGGGATTCAGGTCCGTCATATATATTTGCTAAGCAAGCGCATGCTGCTATGAAGAAAATAAAAGATATGCCTGTAAAAACTGTAATAGTTAGTCATGAACATGATGACCACTGGCTAGGTAACAACTATTATACTGAAACACAAGGTGCTACTGTATATGGTCCTAGATCTATCAATGTGAACTACCTTGGTTATGATGAGGAAACCCAGAAGAAAAAAGCTGATACTAGAGAGATTCCAGCTCAAACTAGAATGATTAGAGCACTTTACCAAAATGCTATAAGACAAACTAAACTAGTGCCAGTTAAAAAGTCATTTCACCATACAACCAACTTTACGCTTCACGGTGTAAAAATGGAGTATGTTAAAGTTGGGTATGCTCACTCTGAAGAAGATTGGTTCTTGTATCTTCCAGATGATAAAGTAGTACTTGTTGCTGATGTTGTTATGAATGGTCGTGTTACATCTAACCGTGATGGTATAGTTATAGGTCAAATTAACGCTATAAATGCAATCAAATCAAGAGATTGGAATTATTTAGTTCCTGGCCATGGTTTTATTACAGATAAAACAGCGGCAGATGAAGCTACTCAGTACTTTGCTTTACTTAAAGATAGAGTATTAGAAGCGATGGATGATGAAGTTATCGCTGATGATATTACAAGATATGTAACTCTTGATGAATTCAGAGATAAAGATTTATACTATGTTCTTAGTCCAGGTAATGTTTTTAGATCATACGAAGAACTAGAGATGTTCGACGAAGATGATATAATCGATTACGGACAAAAAGAAGAGGAAGACGATTAATCTTTTTATAAGATAATTATTTTTCATATATTATACTAATCTTACCATACCTTAGAGCAGAAGCTTTAATGCTTCTTGCTCTATACAGCCTCAAATACACACAATCACCTTAGATTAAAAAGCGAGAATAAAAGATGTCATTACAAAAAGTTGGAAAAATAATTGAACTTTTTTACTCTACAAGTGATGGTCGTATGAATCCTCATTCTTTATCATTTGATGTAAAAGGTGTACTAAAAGATAAGTTCTATAATACTAATGTTCTAAGATCAGTATTAATCGCGAGTCTAGATAGTTATGAACTTGCAAAAGAACATGGCATAGATGCTCCTTATAATTCTTTAGGAGAGAATATCCTCATTGACTACAATCCATATTTTTTAAAGCCAGGTGCTCAAATTATGATAGGCGATATAGTTTTAGAAATTTCTCAAAATTGTACAATATGCAATTCATTAGCAAAGGTGGATGCAGCTTTACCAAAGATACTTAAAGATGATAGAGGTATTTTTGCTAAAGTAATTCAATCAGGGACTATAAAACAAGGTGATGATGTTTATTTACTCACAAGTTCAAGCTGATATAATTAAGCATATACGAGGAGTGCATATGAATTTTTTGATGCGTATTCTATTTGTGTAAATACGCGCACACTTGGCCACCCGTACGCATCAACACTTG
>Ga0256840_1001430_pt1 | contig 22473 bp, 26 predicted proteins | sample 355202metaG_FD_185969 | JGI IMG/M metagenome (GOLD analysis project Ga0256840, IMG submission 185969) | Hydrothermal vent microbial communities from Mid Atlantic Ridge, Atlantic Ocean - 355-202 | ecosystem: Environmental > Aquatic > Marine > Hydrothermal vents | place: Atlantic Ocean: Mid...
TAGGGTGACGGTGTGTTGAGTTTAGGGTGACGGAGTTTGGAGTTTAGGGTGACGGAGTTTTGAGCCTTGTACGATCGAAATAATTTATAAATAATGCAAGTATTTTATTGAAAAAATATGTTAGGTGTGTGAAAAGTTAGATTGTTTGTGTGGTTGTATATAAGAGTGTAAAGATTCGGAAAACCCGAATCTTTACGAAGTTGTTTGAAAAGATTTAGTGTAAATCTCTCCAAACTTGTTTTTTCCAAAGAATTGCAAAGATTGCAAATATAATGATATAGAACATTACATTCTTACCAACTGCTTCTCTCTCTGCTCTTTTAGTATCACCAGCATCTCTCATATGCTCAATAACTTTCTCAGCAGACTCTGCACTAACACCAACACGCGGCATAGCAGTTCCAGCTAAATGGTTTTGAGGGTTCTCAACTAAAGTAAACAAGAACTGCTCACTACGAGAACGGATATACATACTTAAATCTGGTGGTAGTTTACCCATGTAAGCTTTTATAGAATCTTGATACTCTAATACTTTGATATCAAATGCTAAAGAATCTTTCTCATGCTTAAACACTGGCTTCGTACCAATTTGAGTCCAGTTTTCATAAGATACAGCATGGCATCTACCACAAGCATCTTGATATGCCATAGCAGGTGTTAGCTCTTCTTGTGAAACTGCAATACTTTGAAGGTATGCAACCATATCAGCAATTTGAGCAGGCTCCATCCAGTTATATGCAGGCATAGGATGTGGTTTTGTATCGCTAAACTTATGTGACACATTTGCTGCTTTTGCAGGGTCAGCTATAAATGCAGCTAAATATTTTGCATCATATACAATACCAGCATTACTTAAATCTGGAGGATTAACACCATAAGTTGCTGCAGATGTTACAGCATCCATCGGTGCTGCTACATCAAGAGTATTGATTGAGTGACAACCAGTACAGTTGTTCATAACTAGCTCTTTACCGTTTTTAGCATTTCCATTTCCTGCAAATGCCGCAATATCTTTATATTCAAAGTTTTCTTTATCTACATGCTTGTGCATTACATGGTGAGCATAAGGCTCAACCAAGTAGTAAGTTACAAGTGAAAAGAATATAACAACTGCTAGTATTAATGGTTCTTTATTTTTCATATGTTTATCCTTATACCTTTTTTTCTTTTGCCGTGATGAATGGAAGTGCTATCCATTGAGCGACAAAGACTATAGCAGCAACTAAGCCGATTTGGCTAAATACACCCTCTGGTGGTAGTTTACCCATGGCTGTTAAGACAATCATATTAGAAAGCATTAACCAAAACCAAACTTTAAATGCAACACCACGACGGTTTGCTGCACAAGTGTTAGGACTTCTATCTAAGAAAGGCAAGAAAATAAAAATAACTTGAGCAAATCCAAATAAGATAAGACCTAAGTCTATATTGAATGGTCGTAAAATCTCATAAGACCATAAGAAATACCACTCAGGGTAGATGTGTGCAGGTGTCTTAAGACCATCTGCAGGGTCAAAGTTTACAGGATCCATTGCAAAACCATAGTGGAAAAATACTAAATAGAAGAAAAATACTAAGTAGATTCCAACAACCATCATATCTTTAGACATAAAGTCATTTGCAAAACGCATAACTTTTGAACCTTTTTTGTCACCATCTAAATATTTTTTAGATTCAGCTTCAAAATCAATCTCTTCACCATCTTGGTTGTTAACATGTGGAATTCTAAGAGCTGCAAAGTGAAGCCCAATTAGACCAATAATTGCTAAAGGTACAAGAAGAACATGTAGCATAAAGAAACGGCCAATGAATGCTTGAGAAGGAACATAATCCCCACGAATCCATTCAACTAAACCATCTGCATGTAATGAGCCACCAGCAAAAAGATTAGTGATAACCATACCAGCCCAGTAAGACATTTGCCCCCATGGTAACATATAGCCTGAAAACGCTTCAGTTGAAAATGCAACAAAGAGAAGCATACCTGAAATCCAGATCATTTCACGACCCTTCTTATAAGAACCGTAATATATACCTGTAAACATATGGATGTATATGATTAAGAAAACTACAGATGCCGCAACACCATGCACATGTCTCCATAACCAGCCAAAATCAACTTCTCTCATGATTGTGTAGTTTACACTGTAAAATGCTCCTTCTACGGTTGGTACATAATACATTAATAAGAATATACCTGAAACTACAAGAAATGCGAAAGTGATTACAAGAACCATACCCATCGCCCACAAGAAGTTTATATTTTTTGGAATCCAATACTCAGATGCCATAACTTTTTCAACTGTATCAATTGCTAATCGTTGGTTTAACCAATCTTTAACACTCGTTGCTTTTGTAAAATGTGCCATTTATCCTCCCCCTATTTATAGCGTAACGCCATTATCTTTCATAGCTTGCCACTCTGGACCAACTTCACCAAGTACTAAGGTGTTACCCTCAATCTTAAACGGAGGAATATCAAAACCTCTTGGAGGTGGTACTTGTGTTACTAAACCAGAAGCATCAAACATCCCGCCATGACAAGCACATAAGAAGTCATTTGTATCTTTTCTAAATGCTGGAATACAACCTAAGTGTGTACAAAGACCAATAGCAACCATAAAGTTGTCGTTGCCTATTTTAATATTTCTAGCTTCTGCCGCAGCATTGCCTTTTTCTCTCTCCATAACTTCTGCTGATTTCTTTAAAACAAAGATTGGCTTCCCTCTCCATTTCTCTGTTACCATAACTCCCTCTACATAATTACTCATGTCAAGAGTGGTAAATCCAGCAGCTTTTACGCTCGGAAGTGGATCCCAAGTCTTTTTCATTGCAACCAATGAACCTACGGCACCTACTGCCGCTACGGCACCAAATGCTTTCCCCATAAAACCTCTACGGCTACTGTTTTCCATATTTTCTCACTTTAGTGTGAATTTTGAACCATGATTATATACTAAAAAACTTTTAATTAATACTAAACTATAAGGCATCTTTTATAAAGTTTCTAATTGTGTTACCATTTTGTTTCATTTCACTATAGTTGTGAGTATCTATTGTTTTGAGTATTTTGCATAAGTTATTCTTATTATAGTTTTTGATTATAGGCACATTCAAGTTTTTAAAAAGTTCTTGAAAGTTTGTTGTATAGTCGTCTCTTTGTAGGTAAATTGGCTTGCCTCCAGATGCTAGACTTTCTAAAACAGCCTGAGGTGAAGCTGTGATGAGAATTTCTGTTTGTTTTATCATTGTCTCATACTCTTCAAACTCATAAGTGTTGCTAAACTTCCCCTTGAGCATATCTTCATAATCAAGAAAATAATAAAATCCAAGTTGCAAGGTTGGGTTTAAACCATCGAGCAGAGAAAAGTGAGTTTCTAAATCTTTTGAGTAGTCGTCATCACCAAAAAAATAAGAGAGTTTAATGGTTTTTTTCTCTTGTTCAAAAAATTTGTCATCTACAACATAGGCATTACAAATTTTTTCACCACTTAAATAGGGGCTAATTAAGAACTCACCATCTTCTCTTGTATCATTTATATCATCACTAACTCTAATAAAAGTGGAAAAAAACTTTCTCATATCATCTAACATTATAGGGTTTGCTTCATCTGAATCAAAAATGATTTTGTCACCATGGTGTGCAATTTGGGGGATATTTCTTACAACATCCAGACCTAGACTATTTTTCACACCAAATTGATGAGCCACTTGGGCGATACGAAAGTCTGAACACAAAAGCGTTATCTCAAGATCAGCAAGTGATCTTATGATTGTGCAAGCGCGTCTAAACCTGTCTAAACCTATGCGGTGACCAGTATGAACATAATAATAAGTTTGCATTATTTCCCTTTTTTCTTTGATATTTTTATATGAATATGCAAGATTTCAATAGCAGCTGGAGTTATCCCGCTAATCATTGAAGCCGACTGAAGTGTTGGTGGATTAAATGTTTCTAGTTTTTCAATTATCTCATGCGAGAGCCCACTTATACTTTTAAAATCAAAATTTTCAGGAATTTTAATTTTAAGATATTTCTTCATCTTCTTTATCTCTTCAAGTTGTTTCTCTATGTATCTAAAGTATTTCCCTTCAACTAGAATCTCCTCTTTTATATAAGCGTCGTATTTATCAAGTTCAGGAAGAAGTTTCACCATTTTTGAAACATCAAATGTTTTTCTACTGACTATTTGTTGTGCTGTTATGCTGTCTTTAATTTTTTCTTCACCCATATCTTCTAAAAATTGTATAAACTCTTTTGTAGGTGTATATAGAGTATTGAGTAAAAGTTTTAGCCCCTCTTGTATTTGAGCCTCTTTTAGTTTTACCGCTTCATAGACCTTGTCACTAATAAGTCCAAGTTCGTGCCCGTATTTGCTAAGTCTCGTATCTGCTGATTCTTCACGAAGTAAAAGTCTGTATTCTGCTCTGGATGTAAACATTCGATAAGGTTCTTTTGTCCCTTTTGTTACTAAATCATCTATAAGAACACCTATATATGCTTCATCACGCCTTAAAATTAAAGGCTCTTTATTTTGCAGGGATAAAGATGCGTTTATACCAGCCATTAGACCCTGAGCTGCTGCTTCTTCATAGCCTGTTGTGCCATTTATCTGTCCCGCAAGATAAAGGTGTTTTATATTTTTTGTTTCAAGGGTATGTTTAAGCTCTCTAGGATCTACAAAATCATACTCAATTGCGTATCCATAACGGACTATTTTTGCATTTTCCATCCCTTTTACAGAGTGAATCATTTGACGCTGCACCTCAGGTGGCAGTGAGGTACTTAAACCATTTATATAGCATTCAGTATTGTCAACAGTTTGCGGTTCTATAAAAAGATGATGTCTATCTTTGTCTCTAAAGCGGTTTACTTTGTCTTCAATGCTTGGGCAGTATCTAGGACCAGTGCCTTCAATTTGACCTGTAAAGAGTGGCGCACGATAAAAATTTGATTCTATAATATCGTGAGTGCATTCATTTGTATAAGCTATAAAACAAGGTAGTTGTGTTTTTGTTTTTACAAACTCTTCTCTGTTTGTTCTAAAGCTAAAGGGGCTTGGAATCTCATCTCCAGGTTGCTCTTCCATAACTGAAAAGTCTATTGTGGAGCTGTCTATTCTAGCGCAGGTGCCAGTTTTAAGTCTGCCCATTGTTAGTCCACACTCTTTGAGTGAATTACTTAGTCCAATACTGCTTTGTTCACCAAAGCGACCACCCTCCTGTTTTATCTCACCGATGTGGATTACACCTTTTAAGAAGGTACCACTTGTGATAATGACACGAGAAGCACTGTATGTATTTAAAAGGTTAGTTGTAACACCTACTATTTTTTGCGGGACTGAAGCCCCATTTTTGATCTCTTGTGGTTTGGTTTTTTTTGCAAGTGAGGCTTCAGGCTCGCACTCTTTAAGTATTAAGCTCTCTACCATCTCTTGAACTAGTTCAAGATTTGGAGTGTTTAGTATTGTATTTCTTGCAATTACACGATATTTGTCCATATCGATTTGTGCTCTACTCCCACGCACTGCTGGACCTTTAGTGATGTTAAGTATGCGAAATTGTATCCCTGCTTCATCTGTTATGAGACCCATCTCACCACCAAGGGCATCGAGTTCACGAACTAGATGTCCCTTTGCTAAACCACCAACAGCAGGGTTGCAACTTGTTGCTCCAACATTTTCAGCCAACATTGATATCATTAAAGTTTTGTTGCCCATTCTTGCAGAGGCCAATGCGGATTCAACTCCAGCATGTCCTCCACCTACAACGATTACATCATAATTCATTTATACATTCCATAGTTAAAGATGTTATAATTTTGTTTTTAAAATCGGATTCTAGCATTTTATATATTCTATATATATTAGAGAAATATTCTAATTCACAAACAAACCTTAAATAAACCATAAATTAAGCTATTTGTAAGTTTATGAAGATATACTTTCGCCACTAATACAAACATATATAAGTTCGGAGTCAAAAATAACACTCACTGGAGTTGGTGTTATTTTTGACTCAGGACTTAAATGTTTTGTTAAATATACAAAATGAAGGGTTCAAGTATGAAATTTACACAAATTGCAACTACTGAACAAATCGATCAAAAATGGGTTTTGATTGATGCAGAAGGTAAAACTTTTGGTCGTATGATTACTGAAGTAGCTACTATACTTCGTGGTAAGAACAAAGTTTGTTTTACTCCAAACATTGATTGTGGTGACTATGTAGTTATCATTAACGCTTCTAAGGCAAAATTTAATGGTCTTGGAAAAATAGCTAATAAAGAGTATTTTTCACATTCTGGTTACTTCGGTTCAACAAAGAGTGTTAAAATGACTGAGCTTTTAGAAAAAAACCCTGAGAAACTATATAAATTAGCTACTCGTGGTATGCTTCCTAAAACTAAGCTTGGTGCTAAAATGCTTAAAAAATTAAAAATTTATGCAGGTGATCAACACCCTCACACTGCACAACTTGCTAAGTAAGGATTGATTCATGGCAAAAATATACGCAACAGGACGTCGTAAAGCGTCAATAGCAAAAGTATGGTTAACTCCTGGATCTGGTAAAATTATAATCAACGGTCTTTCATTAGATGCATGGTTAGGTGGACTTGAAGCTAAGAAACTTCGTGTTAAGCAACCATTGGTTCTTTCTAAGCAAGAAACAGCAGTTGATATCGTTGCTACTACTTTAGGTGGTGGTTTTGGTGGTCAAGCTGATGCTCTTCGTCACGGTATCTCTCGTGCATTAGTTGCATTTGATCCAGCAATTAAAGCTATTCTTAAACCTGAAGGTATGATGACTCGTGATTCACGCGTAGTTGAGCGTAAAAAGCCAGGTAAGCGTAAAGCTCGTCGTTCTCGTCAGTTCTCTAAGCGTTAATATCTTATTATCGTTTTTTATCAGTGCTTTTGCACTGGTAAAATTTCTCCCATAAACTTTAAAAATTAATTAATTTTCATCATAAAACTTTAGATATAATTTCATATAATTATATAAATTTCAAGGTGTAATGAATGAAAAAAACGCTTATAATATTCGCTATAGTAGCACTCCTTATCGCGATTTTTCCAATAGTTGGAAATAAAGTGATTGAAAATAGCATAGATAATCAGATAGAACTTTTAAAATCTTATGGAGTTGAGGTGCAAACAAACCTCGATAAACATGGCTATTTGCATACACAAAAAGAGTACCTCTTGATAGTACAAGATGCAGATAAATTCGCACAATACTTAAATCAATTTTCAGATAAAAACACTCAAAACTATACAGCTGATATGCTTGAGGGGATAAAAGTTGGTCTTGATTTAGAGTATAGCAATTTTCCTTTAAGTGATGCTGTTTCTTTAGATATATACCTGCTCTCTTTGCCATTGAAGATGCAAAAATTTGTAGAGAGTTACGATAGTGACTTTGAGCATTATATTACAAAATCATTACAAAATAAAACTCTCTTGGTGCACTTGGACTACAGCATTGCAAAGAGTGATTTTAAAGGGTATGTAAAAAATATAGATGAAAAATACACTTTAAAAGATACAAGTATCCTCTCTTTCAATCTCACAGATGTTAGCTATAGCGGAAATGGAGTCTTAGGTTATATGGAGAGTTTGAACCTTCTCCTTGGTCAATTGTCACTAAATATTATAAAGGATGGTGAGGAGTTTCACTTACAATTACACAATCTTTTAGTTTTTTCAACTTTTGAATCTGATACTACTTATAATTATGTTTTTAAACTTAAAAAATTGAACTACATAGTCAAGACGAAAGAGTTTGATGATTTATCTTTACAAACTCATAATATATATGTTGATTTTTCTTCAAATACTCAGGGTGAAAAAGCTAGCTTTTATTCAAAATCTTCATTTGAGCATCTATTTGTTGAAACAAATAGCACTACTATTAATCTAAATGGTTTTAACTATGATATCTCTTTGAGTGAAGCTGATAAGGATAGTTATGAAAAACTTCGTATTTTACTTTTACAAGCAGATGCAGCATATACAGATGACTTGGGAGTTGAGATACAACAGAGTTTCATAGAGCTTTTCTCAAAAGGGGTAGATTTGAAAATTGCTGATTTCTCTTTGGGAAGTGTTGCCACAAAAAATATTCAAGCTATTGATGGTTTTGGTATAAAAGCAGAAATAGTGATAGATGAAGATATTGCTATGGCTCAAGATATTGTATCTTTTACAACTCTTATCTCTAAAAATATAACAATAGATTCTCAGGTAAAATTTTCAAAAGATCTATTTAGTATCATCAATCAAGAGTTTCCTCTCACGCTTTTTGCAGCTCCGTATGCAATAGAGCATGAGAATAAGATACTTTTTGATTTAAAGTTTTATGATGAAAAGTTACGCATAAACGATAAAATACTTTAGATATAATTCATAAAAAAGAGGCTTGATGCACTATATAATATATTTTCTTTTATCTTTGAGCCTTTCGGCATCTACGCTTCACTTAGCTACCTATGCAAATCCATCGAGAATAAACCCCATCTTAGCTACAGATTCAAGTTCGTCTGAGATTGCAGGGCATATTTTTAATGGGCTTGTCAAATACGATAAAGATTCTAACACTATCATAGGTGATTTAGCGGAGGAGTTTTTTTACGAGGACAATACCACCTTAGTTTTTAAACTCAAGCAAAATGTAACTTGGCATGATGGGGAGAAGTTTACAGCCAAAGATGTGCTCTTTACTTATGAGACTATAATATCCCCAAATGTAGTTTCCCCCTATAGTGCAAATTTTAGATTTGTAAAATATGTGCAGATAGTAGATGATTATACGATTGTAATAAAATATAAACAGCCATATTTCAAAGCACTAGAGACTTGGATGATGGGTGTTTTGCCGTATCATATTTTAAAAGATGAAAGCAACTTGATGAACGCTAAGTTCAACATAGACCCCATTGGTACAGGTCCTTATAAACTGCAGCAGTTGGAACATTCTAAAAATATTATACTTGTTGCAAATGACAAATATTTTGATGGGAAACCAAAGATAGATAGAATCTCCTTTCATGTAATTGGCGATCCAATGACGAGATTTTTGATGCTACAATCAACCTCATTGGATGTTGGTTCTGTGGAGCCAATGCAGTTTGAGAGACAACTTAGTGAGCAATTTTTTAAAAATTTTAATATTTATGAGGAGATCTCACGTTCTTACACATATTTGGGTTTTAATCTTAGGCGCGAGAAGTTTAAAAACCCAAAAGTAAGGCAAGCGCTCTCTTTAGCGATCAACAGAGACGAGATAGTAAAAATTCTTTTTTTTGAACATGCTAAAGTGTGTACAGGTCCTTTTTTACCGCGAACAAAAGCATTTAATCCCAATGTAAAAGCACCTAAGCAAGATATCCAAAAAGCAAAAAAACTTTTAAAAGAGCTAGGGTACGATGAAGATAACCCCTTTACTTTTGAGATAGTAACATCCAACTCAAATGCGATTAGACCATATGCTGCACAAATCATGCAACACCAGTTAAAAAAAGCTGGAGTGGTGGTTACATTGAGAGTTATGGAGTGGCAGGCATTTTTAAATATGGTGGTTTTTCCAAATAAGTTTGATTCTGTACTCCTTGGATGGGGACTCTCACCAACCCCTGACCCTTATCTATTTTGGCATAGCGATAATGATAGACAAGGTGGCTTTAATCTAGTTGGATACAAAAACGCTCAAATAGATAAGATGATAGAGGAGTCTCAAAGTATTATTGATAGAGAAGAACTCGCAGTTATTTGGCAAGAGATGTTTAAGATAATTACTGATGATAACCCTTACTTGTTTTTATATATTCCAAATTCAATAACAGCGGCGAGTAAAAAAATAAAAAATATTGAACCAAGTTTGAGTGGAATTTGGCATAACTATATAGAATGGGAAAAAAGATGATAATATTATTTGATTTAGACGGAACACTCATTGACTCAACAGAGGCGATATTAGAGAGTTTTCACCACTCTTTGGATGCACATAACCATTCACATCCGAGTGATGAAGCGATAAAAGCACTTATTGGCTATCCTTTGGATGTGATGTTTACTAGTTTAGGGATAGATGAGATGAAAGTGTGGAGTTTCGTAACAACCTATAAAGAACACTATAGAAAAATATCTACAAAAAAGACTATTTTATTGGAATTTGCAAAAGAAGCTGTAGTCAATGCGAGTAAATTTGCAACACTAGGTATTGTTACAACAAAAACTGGAAAATATTCTAGAATTCTTATGGAACACTTTGAGTTAATGGATTACTTTGAAGTTTTAATTGGGCGTGAAGATGTAGAAAATCCAAAGCCACATCGAGAGCCTATTTTAAAAGCATTAGTTGAGTTGGACACGCAAGGTAAAGAGATATGGATGGTTGGTGATACGAAGCTAGACTTGATGTGTGCTCAAAATGCTGAGGTAAATTCCATAGCTGTTTTAAGTGGATATGATGATTTGAAAACATTAGAAAAATATACTCACATTATTGTGAAAGATGCGCTTAAAGCTGTGCAATATCTTAAAAATAGGCAAATATCACACACATAGATTAGTTACTTAGAGAAGCAAAAAGGTTCAAGCTATATTTAAGACCAACTTGCATAAAATACACTAACTTAGAATTAAGAGAAACTCTACAGAAAACTAAAGGAGAATTATATGCTAGAAATTAGATGGCATAGTCGTGCTGGACAAGGCGCTGTAACGGGTGCAAAAGGTTTAGCAGATGTTATTTCTACAACTGGTAAGCATGTGCAGGCATTTGCATTTTATGGATCTGCTAAGCGTGGTGCTGCGATGACAGCTTATAATCGTGTTGCTGATGAAGTAATTATGAATCACGAAAAATATATGAAACCAGATTATGTATTTGTAATTGATCCTGCGTTAGCAATAACTACAGATGTTACAATAAATCACAAAGATACAACAAAGTATATAATTACAACACACTTAAGTACGGAAGAGCTAGTTAAAGCACAACCAAAATTAGAGGGTAAAGAAGTTTATACTGTTGATTGTATTACTATTGCTGTAGAGACTATTGGTCGCCCAATTCCAAATACACCAATGCTTGGTGCATTTATGAAGATATCTGGGATGTATGATATAGAGTTCTTTAAAGAAAATATGAAAAGAGTTCTTGCTAAATTACCACAAAAAATCGTTGATGCAAATATGATTGCTATTCAGCGTGCTTATGATGAAGTGAAATAAGGAGCTGATGATGGCAAATACTGGATGGGATGAATTTGAAATCGGAGCAATGCTTCGCTCATTTGATGGAAAGATAGACGATATCGCTGGAACATTACAAGAAGACCGTGCGTATTCACCGAACAACTCTTTTGTTGCAAGTGTAGCTGATTGGAGAATTGAAAAACCAGTTTTTAATAAAGACTATTGTATTGATTGTCAATTTTGCTGGATTTATTGTCCAGATATCTCTATTATTGCAAGAGATAAAAAAATGATTGGTATAGATATGGATCACTGTAAAGGTTGTGGAATTTGTGTTGAGGTTTGTCCTACAAACCCTAAATCACTTTTAATGTTCCCAGAACAAGCAGAAGAAGAGGCAGAGCTAGCAAATTGGCCTGCAAAAGATGAGGAGAAATAGTAATGGCATTTGATAAAATGGAATTAAGAGATGTTGAGGTATGGGATGGAAATCATGCAGCTGCTCAAGCACTTAGACAGTGTCAAGTTGATGTAGTTGCTGCATATCCAATCACACCATCAACTCCAATAGTTGAAGGTTATGCAAAATTTCAGTCTGATAATTTTATTGAGGGCGAATATGTAATGGTTGAATCTGAACATGCTGCAATGTCTGCATGTATTGGTGCTGCTGCTGCTGGTGGTCGTGTTGCTACTGCTACATCTTCGCAAGGTTTCGCTCTTATGGTTGAAACTCTTTATCAAAGTTCAGGTATGCGTTTACCAATCGTTTTAAATGTAGTGAATCGTGCACTTGCTGCTCCTTTGAATGTTAATGGTGACCACTCAGATATGTATCTTGGTCGTGACTCTGGTTGGATTCAATTTGATGCTTATTGTCCTCAAGATGCTTATGATTTAAATTTCATCGCATTTAAAGTTAGTGAAGATCATGATGTAAGACTTCCATCTATGGTTCACCAAGATGGTTTTATGACTTCTCATACAGCACAAGGTGTTACAACTATGGATGACGATAAGGCATATAGTTTTGTTGGTGAATACAAGCCAATGAATGATATGTTAGATTTTGAGCATCCAGTTACTCATGGTGTTCAAACTGAAGAAGATTGGCACTTTGAGCATAAAGCTCGTCAACACAATGATCTTATGACTAAAGTTAGCCCTAAGATTGATGCTGTATTTGAAGCATTTGAAAAGCATACAGGTCGTAAATATTCACAAGTAGAGACTTACGATATGGAAGATGCAGATGTAGCTGTGTTTTGTTTAGGTACATCAGTTGAAACTACTCGTGAAGTTGCAAGGGAAATGAGAACGAAGGGTATTAAGGCTGGTGTTGTTGCACTGCGTGTTATTCGTCCTTTCCCATTTGCAAAAATTCAAGAGGCATTCAAAAATGTTAAAGCTATAGCTGTTCTTGATCGTTCAGCTCCAGGTGGTGCACCGGGTGCTATGTTTAATGAAATTTGTGCAGCAATGTATGCAGCAGAAAACTCTCCACTAATTAGCGGTTATATTTATGGTCTTGGTGGTCGTGATTTAACTAAGGCACACTTGGTTGATCTTTACAATGAGCTTGAAGCAAATGTTAAAGCTGGTAAAGTAACTACACAACTACAACAGTTTATCGGTGTTCGTGGACCGAAATTAGCTTATTTATAGGAAATTAATATGAGTGAAATGAAAAAAATTAAAAACTTAAAAGAGTTTTCAACATCCGCTGACCGTTTTGAAGGTGCAAACCTTTTATGCCCTGGTTGTGCTCACTCAATCATTGTTCGTGAAATTTTAAATGCGACGAATGATGATTTAGTTCTAGGTGCATCAACTGGTTGTCTTGAAGTATGTACGGCTGTTTATCCATATACATCTTGGGATGCTTCTTGGATTCATATCGGTTTTGAAAATAGTTCAACTGCTGTTGCTGGTGCTGAATCAATGTATAATGCACTCAAAACAAAAGGTCGCCTGAAGCAACCAGATCGTAACCCTAAATTTGTCGCTTTTGGTGGAGATGGTGCTTCTTACGATATCGGTTTTCAGTGGATATCTGGCTGTATGGAGCGTAATCATAATATGATGTATGTTGTTCTTGATAATGAAGTGTATGCAAATACAGGTGGGCAACGATCATCTTCAACACCAATAGGTGGTAGCAATACTACTTCGCCAGCTGGTACACACAGTTATGGTGAAAAGCACAATAAAAAAGATATGATGGGTATCATGGCAGCTCATAATATTCCATATACTGCACAAGTTGCTCCAAATAAATGGAAAGATATGGTTAAGAAAATCCAAAAAGGTTTTGCAACAGAGGGTGCAGTATTTATAAATGCAGTTTCTCCTTGTACTACTGAGTGGAAATTTGACCCTAAAGATACTATGGCACTTACGGATCTTTCTACTGACTCATTAGTGTTTCCATTATATGAAGTTATTGATGGTAAAGAGTGGAACATAACATATAGACCAAAAAATGTAGTGCCAGTTGAAGAATATTTAGCTGCACAAGGTCGTTTTAAACACTTGTTTAAAGATCAGTATAAGCATATGATCAAAGAGTGGCAAGAGCGTGTAGATGAAAATTGGGCGTATCTAAATCGCCGTGAAGAAGCTCGCGTATAAAAAGATTTTAGCTTCTGCGCAATTTGCGTCCAACTCAGACACGGCAGGCTATTAGCCTAGCCTTAGTCTGAGTTAAACACAACTTACACCAAATCTAAAACTTTTTGGATTTGCTTTTTTTTCTTCCCAAGTTCCACCTGAAAATAGATATAACTTCTTAACTTAAACATATGTAAATCAAAACTTGCTACAATAGCCCAATAATACTTAAGGAAATAAATATGCCATTATTAGACTCTTTTACCGTTGACCATACAATTATGCCAGCACCGGCAGTCCGTCGTGCAAAGGGGATGAAAACTCCATCTGGAGATGATATTACAGTGTTTGATTTACGCTTTGTAAAACCAAATGAAGAGGTGCTTTCATCAGAAGGGATTCATACACTTGAACATCTTTTTGCAGGTTTTATGCGTGAGCATTTAAACTCTGATACAACAGAGATTATTGACATCTCCCCTATGGGATGTAGAACAGGTTTTTATATGTCTGTTTTGGGTACACCAGATGAAGAGCTTGTTGCAGATGCATGGGAAGCATCTATGAAAGATATCTTAGAGGTAAAAGAACAAAAAGATATTCCAGAGTTAAATATATACCAATGCGGGACATATAAAATGCATTCACTTGAGGATGCTAAAGAGATAGCATCAACAGTTCTTCGCCGTGATATAGACATAATGGACAATGATGCTCTTTCACTAGATTTGTCGAAGGTTGAGTAGATGCTAGTTCTAGTTCCAATGGATTCTACAGATGTTCAAGAAGCAAAAATTACAAAAGTATTTGAAGCGAAAACCTGGGCACAACTTCGTATAGAAGAGGGTGAATTAGTAGAGGTTTTGCATAATGATGTGTTTGATGGCTTTGATAGTTGGTCAGAAGCAGCCGTTGTTGTAAATGATGGGGAGCCAGTTATGGATTTTATGAATATGAGCATGGTTGTATTAGTTGCACATACTCAAAAAACAATAGATGAGATATTAGAAGCTTATCTGTTTCGTGAACTTCACGATTTGGGATATTAGGAAGATAAGATGGACTTAAAACAGTTTCTAGAACTTTTTAATCCTCTCCCAGGTAACCACTATTTGCAAGTTACTACAAAACCTGATGTAACAACAACAGCTCTTTCAAAAATTATTAAAGAAGTTGAAGGGGAGTTTGTGTTGGTAGTTTATAATGAAGATGAATTAGATATTCAAAAAAATTATCCTGATGCAAAAATACAATATGTAAAAAATTTTAAACAACCGTTTCGCGCTCTTCCAAGAACACATGATATTGTTATATTTAAAGATTTTTTTCATCTACACGAAAATCAAGAGGGGATTCTTAAAATTGCCTATACTACATTAGCTAACACAGCAGATATAATTATTATGCAGAAAAAAGGCACTATGGATGTTCAAGCAATAAAAGGATTGTTGGAAAAGTTTGAATTTCGCGCTTCTAATGAGATAGATGTACTCCCGGAATATGACTTAGTTATGGCTAAAAAAATGCATATGTGGGGGAATGGATTATAAACTTTAACACAGATAAGCACTCGATGGTGTTGAGTGACGATGGTTCATTTACTGCTTATTCAAAAGAGTATGATGAACACTATCATTCTACGAGAGATGGGGCTTTGCAAGAGTCATTAACGAAGCATGTTATTCCAGCTTTTAAAGTTGTGCAAAATCGAGATGAGATAAATATTTTAGATATTTGCTTCGGCTTAGGATTTAATACTTTAGCAACTATCTATTATCATCAAAAAAATGCACTATGTTCTAAGCTAAACATTTACTCTCCAGAACTAGATACTTCACTTATACAATCGCTTGCAAATTTCACATATCCAAAGGAGTTTGAATCATTAAAATATATTATCTTAGAGTTATCAAGAGTAGGGGTATATGATAATGATACTTTGCATATAAAACTCTTTTTAGGGGATGCAAGAAAATATGTTAGAAATTTTGAAAATAAATTTGACATAGTATATCAAGATGCTTTTTCACCAAAAACAAATCCTACCCTTTGGACTTTAGAGTATTTTGATGATATTAAAAAAGCTATGAAAAATGATGGTATTTTAACAACTTACTCAACCTCTCTTTCGACAAGATTAGCACTATATGAAAATGGCTTTAATATTTACATACATAGTGCAGAGAGGTGTAGAAAATCTACAGTTGCATCTTTAGTGGAACAAAGAGGTTTAGAAAAAGTTGATATGCAACATAAAATTTCATGCAACAAAGATACTAAACCTTTAAGGGACAAGTGAGTTATCTTGCCTCACTCCTACAAAAAAAGCTTAGTTTCATAGTTAAAATGGTCTGATGACAACCATTGCTATAATTACAAGAAGTAAAAGAGTTGGCACTTCATTATAAAATCTAAAAAATTTACCACTTTTGTTACATTCATCTTTTTCGAGTTTTTTTCTCATAAATCCAAGTGAAATAAAATAAGCCATTAGTAATACAACAAAGAAAATCTTTGTATGTAGCCAACCACCTGTTGAGAGAATATTTACTCCACCATAGTGTGATGATGAGAGAAAAATTAAAGCTATACCACTTAAAACTGTTGCCCACATTGCAGGGACACCAATATATTGATATATTTTATACTCCATAATTTTTACAACTTTAACAAAACCTGCATTATCAGCATGTTCTGCATGATAAACAAAGAGCCTAGGCAAGTAAAAGAGAACCGCAAACCAAGAGATTAGAGAAAGAAGGTGAAACCAAATGAGCCAGTCGTACATGTGTATCCTTTAAAAGTTTTTCTCAATTGAGAGAGTGTTATAGTTTGAGCCACCATGGCTTACATTGTTAAATAGACCAAAAACACCTGAGCGATGTTTAATCGTCCAGGCTATATAAGTGTTATACAGTGGTTCATAAGCGATTAAGCGACCAAAATCAAAATCAAAACTTATGTCAAGATAGTTTAATAATTGTGAATAATTGTCGTGTTTCTCGGTCGCTTCGAGATATTCACTGATAAGTACATCACTTGTATAGGAAAGACCTTCACCAAAACCAAATCTGCATCTATTATTTAAAAAGTCAAAACTATAGTAAGCTTTTATATAAAGTGTAAATTCATAGATGTCATTTTGAGTTGCATCCTCGTCAAAATAGGCTAGCCCTGCTCGTGCATAAATATCTAAAGGCAACTCATAAGCATTTTTTGTGAGAAGATAACCACCGTCAAGGGCTAAAACTTGTAGGTCATATTTATGTGGTTTCCAATAGCCTCCTAAAATTTCTCCTAAATCACTATCAGAGACTTTTCCTTTTGCTATTCTTAATGAGTATATATCATCTGCATATAGATTGAAAAACAATAGCAGTATAACAAATATTTTCAATGAAATTCCTAAGTTTAAGTTTTTGATTTTTAGTATGCCAAAAGATTGGCACACTTTGGTTACAGATATAAAATAATACTAGTCGTCTAGTGTTTCTAAAGTTTTTACTGAACCTGTATGTTTTTCAACAACTTTTGTATGTAGGCGGCGAAGTGCTTTGGAAGCTCTGTCTATCGCTAAATCAATTGCAGCATCTAATACATCATCCACCTGTTTAATAATAACCGGTTGCGCATGAGCAATATGGATGTCGAACTCAATTGATACACCTTTTTTTTCTGCAACAACACTTACATTTACTGTTGTAATATCTAATTGATATTTTGTAAAACCTTCAATTGCAGACTCAATGTGCGCCTGAGCATTAGCGTTAAGTGTTATATCTTTTGCACGTATTTGTACATTCATAATAAATCCTTTCATTAGGACAAGTCATCTTGTCTATATATTTGAATACTAGCATATCAAAGCTAAAATGTTATTTAGATAAGTTCATTTTGTTATAATGTCTGAAATTTTTTTCAGGAAAAGATAAATGAGAGTATTAACAGGTATCCAACCATCAGGGGATTTACATATAGGGAACTATTTTGGTTCTATTAAGCAAATGGTAGAAGCTCAAAAAAAAAGTGAAACTTTCGCTTTTATCGCAAACTATCATGCTATGACAAGTGGTGGCAAGGATTTGTCTAGGTTAACTATGCAATGTGCAACTGATTTTTTAGCTTTAGGGATAGATCCTCAAAAGTCAACATTTTGGATCCAGTCAGATGTAAAAGAGGTTTTAGAGCTTTATTGGATTTTATCATCGTTTACCCCTATGGGCTTATTGGAGCGTGCTCATAGTTTTAAAGATAAAACTGCAAAAGGTATCCCTGCCAACCATTCTCTATTTTCATATCCAGTTCTTATGGCAGCTGATATTTTACTTTTTGGATCTGAGGTTGTCCCTGTTGGAAAAGATCAAATACAGCATGTTGAAATAGCAAGGGATGTGGCTACAAAATTTAACAATGCTTATGGCGATATTTTAGTAATGCCAGAGTTTCGTGTGCAAGAAGAGGTTCAAACTGTTCCAGGTATAGATGGACAAAAGATGTCTAAAAGTTACGGAAACATTGTAAATATTTTTGGCGAAGAGAAAAAACAACTCAAAACTATCAAAAAAATTGTAACCCAAAATGTAGCAATGGAGGAGCCAAAAGAGTATGAAAACTGTAATGTTTACAATATTGCTAAACTATTTTTAGAGGGTGATAACCTTACAGAACTTCAGGAGAGATATAAAAGAGGTGGTGAAGGTCATGGGCACTTTAAAATCTATCTTGCTGAAGTGATGTGGGAGTATTTTAGAGAGTTTAGAAAAAAAAGAGAATATTATGAAAACAATCAAGATGAGGTTAGAGAGATTTTAAATATGGGTGCTAATAAAGCAAGACAGACGGCTATGCCAATGATAGAAAAGATAAGAGATGTTACTGGAATAAAGTATTAGATTAAATAATACAATTTTTGACCTCAATTAATTTTATTTATTGAAAATATCACTATAATATGTTACAAATAACACAAGGGTGATGAGTATGCGTATTTTTTTAATAATTGCGATGTTGGTGTTTAGTCTCAATGCTAAATCATTTTTTGGTAATTCTGATCAAGAGGATAACTCCAAGTATATTGGAGCTTTAAAAGATTTAATAATAGCTACACAAAAAACAAGAGGTTTAACAAATAGTTTTTTAAATGGTAATACCACTTCATTATTATTAGTTTACAATCATCGAGAAAATATGAAAAAAGCTATTGGTACTATGGAGTCATTACCCTTAGCATCTGATCCAATCATAAACAACAGAGCAACGAATATAAGCCAATCGCTTATTCAGCTTAATCGAAGAGCTTTAAAAAATGATGCTAGTGTGGTTTTTGAAAAATATACCGAATTGATAGAACATACCTTAATGTTAGCACAAACAGTTAGTAAGCGCGGCTCTGATGACCTTAGTCCATTGGCAGGTAAATTATCAGTAGTGATGATGGAGGTTATCTTGCCATTTACTGAGTATGTGGGACAAATGAGGGGTATGGGTTCAGGTATTGTTGCTAAGGGAGCAATCACTAATGTGCAAGAGGCTCAATTGCTAGCAATTATAAATGAGATAACAAACCTCTCTTCTAGTCTGCTAAGTCAAATGAGGTCTATCTCATCAAGAGATAAAAAACACTTTGCTTCAGACTTAGAATCTATGCTTGTTTCAATAGAAGAGGCTAGCAAGAATTACATAGCATTAACAAATAAAGAGATACTAAAAACTCAAGAGATTGCTTTTGACGCTGATACATATTTTAATCAAGGGGCAGCTTTAATCTCATTGCTTATAGATGTTTATGATATAAGCAATAAGGTTATACTAGAAGATTCAAAAGGGTGGTTTTAAGAGCACTCTTTATCTGTGTTTGTCAAGCCAAACCATGAGACCTTTTTGAGCATGAAGCCTGTTTTCAGCCTCATTAAAAACTACTTTTGAGTGCTTCTCAAAAACTGATTCACTTACTTCTAGTCCTCTATAGGCTGGCAAGCAGTGCAAGAAAAGAGCGTTTTGTTTAGCTAACTGCATCATAGTATCATCTACCATAAAACCTTTAAAAATTTTAATCCGTTGCTCTTTTTCATCCTCCTGACCCATTGATGTCCAAGTGTCCGTCGTAACGACACTAGCCCCTTTTACTGCAATCTTAGGATCGTTTGTTGTAATGATTTTGGCACCACTTTGTTTTGCTAAATCAAGTGCAATTTGTAAAATGTTTTCATCAACTTCATACCCTTTTGGAGTGGCAATCCTCAGTTCAAAACCAAGTTTTGCTGCAAGAATCATCCATGAGTGAGCCATGTTATTCCCATCACCTATATATGCACAAATAATGTTTTCACTTGCATTGTGTTCTACTAAGGTCATATAGTCTGCTAAAAGTTGTACAGGGTGAAAAGAGTCTGTTAAGCCATTTATAACTGGCACTTTTGAATAAGAGGCAAACTCCTCTATCATAGAGTGTTCAAAGGTTCTTATCATCACCATATCTGTCATCGAGCTTATCACTCTTGCCGTATCTCTTACAGGTTCACCCCGACCTAAATGGATGTCGCGATTTGATAAAAATAGTGCATGACCGCCAAGTTGAAACATACCTGTTTCAAAGCTGACTCTTGTTCTAGTAGAGCTTTTTTCAAAGATCATACCTAGAGTTTGATTCTCAAGCTCTTTATTATAAATGTTAGATTTCAGATTTTTTTTGATATTTAGACCAATCTCTATAATCTCTAAAATCTCCTCTTTTGTAAAATCTTTCAATGTTAAAAAATGTCTCAATTGATATCCTTGAATTACACTACTATTTAAAAAAAGCTAATATTATACCAAAGTTTTTCTTTGAAGCATTTTTGCAACTTCTTTGGCATGGTAAGAGATGATGATGTCTGCTCCAGCACGCTTAAAGCTTATCATGGTTTCCATCACAACTCTGTCATAATCAATTAAATCATTTTGTCCAGCTATTTTTAACATCGCATACTCCCCACTTACATTGTAAACCGCCATTGGAAGTGAAGTGTTATCTTTTATCTCACGAACCAAATCAAGATATGCAAGAGCAGGCTTTACCATAAGGATATCCGCTCCTTGAAGCTCATCTGAGACAGACTCACTTATAGCTTCACGACGATTTGCAGGATCCATTTGATATGTTGAGCGGTCTCCAAAACTTGGAACAGATTCAGCAACATCACGGAATGGTCCATAATAGCCTGATGCAAATTTTGTAGAGTAAGCCATAATAGGGAGGTTTTCATACCCTGCAGTATCAAGTGTCTCTCTTAGTGTTTCAATAATGCCATCCATCATCCCTGAGGGTGCTATCATATCCACTCCAGCTTTTGCATGAATGATTGCTTGTTTTGCTGAGATTTCAAGTGTTGCGTCATTATTTACAGTTTGGCTCTCCTCATCGATAATTCCACAATGCCCATGGTCTGTATATTCACAAAAACAAAGATCAGTGACTATAAACATATCTGGATGGGTCTCTTTAATTGTGCGAACAGATGATGCAATTATCCCATGTTCACATAAAGAGTCTGAGCCTATAGAGTCTTTTACATCAGGAATTCCAAAAAGGATTATAGAGTAGATGCCAAGTTTCTTTAACTCTTCACACTCTTTTAAAATCTCATCTATACTCATTTGAAAAACACCTGGCATTGAGGCTACTTCAGTCTTGATTCCTTTGCCTGGACGGATGAAAAGTGGATAGATAAAGTCATCAACATTAACTGTTGTCTCTCTTACTAATGCACGAAGATGTTTGTTTAAACGAGTTCTACGAAATCTCTGAAACATGATAAACCTTTTTTTGGTATAATTTTGAAAACATTTTACCGTTTTAAAGTTTAAAATTTGGGTATATACACCCTTTTGTTATAACTAAACAGAATATATAAATTATAGAGGTAACACTATTGGGCATAAAAATTTCAGAAGTAGCAAATTTGCCGTCAAGGTTTGGCAATTTTAAAGTAAAAGCTTTCAAAGAGGGTAACAAAGAGCACCTTGTAATATATGCAAAAGAGTTGGATACAATTCCTATGGTGAGAGTTCATTCCGAGTGTTTAACTGGGGATGCTATTGGGAGTTTAAAGTGTGATTGTCGAGATCAGCTTGAGTATGCTTTAGAGCTAGCATACAAGACAGATGGGATGGTTATTTATCTAAGGCAAGAGGGGCGTAATATTGGTTTGCTTAATAAAATAAACGCGTATGCTTTGCAAGATAAAGGCTTCAATACTATAGAAGCTAACCATCAATTGGGATTTGAAGCAGATGAAAGAACATATGAGGTTGTTACCTTTATACTGCATCACTTCAACATCCATAAGATAAAACTTTTAACAAACAATCCAGATAAGGTGAATGCTATTGATGATATAGAGATCGTTGAGAGAATCCCAATTATTATGGAATCAAATGAGTATAATAAATCATATTTAAATATAAAAAAAGAGAAAATGGGACATTTGCTGTAATCATTTTAAGTATTATTTTTATAATAGAGAAGCAAAAAAATGCTGGTTGATGTAGAAAATCTGCTTCAAACCTAGCTAAATTTAGACTCATTCATAGCAGAGATTCTTCTTTGGGATGAAGCTAATATCCTTAAAAGATCACTACTAGTTACTTTAAGTTCAGAGTAGTAAAGCTTTGCCTTATCTAG
>Ga0256840_1001431_pt1 | contig 22470 bp, 16 predicted proteins | sample 355202metaG_FD_185969 | JGI IMG/M metagenome (GOLD analysis project Ga0256840, IMG submission 185969) | Hydrothermal vent microbial communities from Mid Atlantic Ridge, Atlantic Ocean - 355-202 | ecosystem: Environmental > Aquatic > Marine > Hydrothermal vents | place: Atlantic Ocean: Mid...
TTTATTAATAAAACGCTTAGAGATTTAGACTTACGCCAACAAACTGGTTGTTCGGTTATCGGCATAAAAACCGCAACGAATGATTATGTTATAAACCCAGAATCTAATATTGTATTAGTACCTGATTCTAAACTAATTGTATTAGGAAGAACCGAACAGATTGTTAAACTTAGAGAATTGTATTTACATGATTAATAAAAAAGTGCTAATTACTGGTAGTAACGGACTTCTTGGACAAAAATTAGTGAATCTTTTTACTAAAAATAATTTTAATGTTATCGCTACATCAAAAGGCAATGATAGAAATGTTACCAATAATAAATACGAGTATTATAATGTTAACATTACCAAATTTGATAAAGTTACTAACTTAATTAAAAAGATAAAACCTGATTTTATTATTCATACCGCAGCAATGACTAATGTAGATAGTTGCGAATTAAGGCGGTTTGAATGCAAGCAAATAAATTTAGATGCTGTTATAAACATAGCAACAATATGTAAAGAATTAAACATTCACTTAATACATATTTCAACTGATTTCGTTTTTAATGGCGAAACTGGTTATTATAAAGAAACCGACAAAACAGATCCTGTTAATTATTACGGCGTTACAAAACTAAAATCGGAACAACACCTTATTAATTCGACTATTGATTATACTATATTGCGAACAATTATCCTTTACGGAATTACAGAAAATTCAAGTAGAAGTAATATTGTTTTGTGGGTTAAAAAATCTTTAGAAGCAAATAAAACCATCAATGTGGTAACCGATCAATACCGAATGCCAACTTATGTAGATGATTTAGCGCAAGCTTGTTTATTGGCTGTAAATAAAAAAGCAAAAGGTATATTTCATATTTCGAGTAATCAATTATTAAGTATTTACGAAATTGCTATTGAAGTAGCCAAAGCTTATCATTTAAATGTTGATTTAATTAAACCCATTTTAACAGAAAAACTCAACCAAAAAGCAGTAAGACCAAAAAAAACAGGTTTTATTATTGATAAAGCAGTTAAAGAACTTGGTTTTAAATCTGTCAATTTTACAGAAAGACTCCAAATTTTCAAACAAGAAATGAAAAAATAATTCAACTTAAAAAACTCATTTAGTAGCTATAAAATACTATCAAAAAAAATAAACAGTAACGTATTTATAGTGAATTAAGTATAAGTAATTGCTCTATAAAATTTCGATCGTTTTGAAGTCGTGGAATTTTATTTTGACCGCCAAGTTTATTTTTATTTTTCAACCAATCATAAAATAAATTATGCTTAGCAATAATGACTTTAGGTTTTTCTAAAGTAATATCTAAATGACGTTTAATTTCATAGTCTGAATTTAATTCTTTTAATTTATCATCTAACAAACTAATAAAGTAATCCATATTACTGGGCTTTTTAGAAAATTCAATAATCCATTGATGTGCTCCTTTTTTATTTTTATCCATAAAAATTGGCGCAACAGTATAATCTAACACTTCTGAATTTGTTTTTTTACAAGTAAATTGTAAAGCAGTTTCTGTATTATCAATAATTAATTCTTCGCCAAAGGCATTAATAAAATGCTTTGTTCTACCGCTAACTTTTATACGGTAAGGTTTTAATGATGTAAAGGTTATTGTATCGCCAATTAAATAGCGCCACAAGCCAGAATTTGTAGTAATTACCAAAGCGTAATTAACATTTAACTCAACGTTTTTTAACGGAATTGTTTTTGAGTTTTCACCATTAAATGTATGCATAGGTATAAATTCATAAAAAATACCATAATCTAACATTAACAACATTTCTGAAGAATTATTTCTGTCTTGAATAGCAAAAAAACCTTCGCTTGCATTGTATGTTTCGTAATACCTAAAATCATCTTTCGGTATTAATTTTTTGAATTGCTCTTTGTAAGGCGCAAAATTTACGCCGCCATGAAAATAAACCTCTAAATTTGGCCAAACTTCTAATATATTATTTTTCTTTGTTACTTCTAACACTTTATTTAAAAGCACCAACATCCAAGAAGGAACACCTGCAATATTAGTAATATCTTTATTGATGGTTTCTTTAATAATTTTATCCATTTTGGTTTCCCAATTACTAATCAAAGCGGTTTTTTGCTTAGGCGCAGAACTATACTCTGCCCAAAGAGGTAAGTTTTCAATTATAATAGCAGATAAATCGCCAAAATAAGTATCATTATCTTCAAAAACAGCACTACTTCCGCCAAGACGCAGGTTTTTACCTGAAAACATTTTAGCGTCATCATTATTATTTATATAAAGGCAAAGCATGTCTTTTACTGCTTTATAATGGCAATTGTGTAATGATTCATTAGACACAGGAATGTATTTACTTTTTGCATTTGTAGTACCAGAAGACTTTGCAAACCATTTAATTTTTGTAGGCCAAATTACATTTTGTTCGCCTTTTCTAACTCGCTCAATTATTGGTTCAATACTCTCGTATTGCTGTAACGGAACTGTTTTTACATACATTTCAAAATTAGTAATTTTTGAAAAATTATATTTTTTACCTATTTCAGTATTTTTTGCGGTCTTTAATAAATTTAATAACAATTCATTTTGTACATCAACAGGATATTTTAAAAATAATTCCATTTGATGCTTTCTTTTTTTTAAAAACCAAGAAATAACAGTATTTAATAAATGAATTTTCATAATTTTACTATTCTAAATTAATTAAAGAATTTGTACAAAGTTAATAAATTTAATTTTACAAGTTGATTTATTATAAATAAATATGGATATAAAAAACGCACAAATAACAGTTGATAATTGGATTAAAAAGCATGGTATACGTTATTTTAACGAATTAACAAATATGGCACAACTTACAGAAGAAGTAGGCGAAGTTGCACGTATAATTTCTCGCCGATATGGCGAACAGTCTGAAAAAGAAAGCGATAAAAATAAAGATTTAGGCGAAGAACTTGCCGATGTCTTATTTGTCGTTTTATGCCTTGCTAACCAAACAAATATCAATTTACAAAAAGCTTTTGATAAAAAATTAGCCATTAAAACCGAAAGAGATCACGATAGGCATCACAATAATAGCAAATTAAAATAAACCTACTTTTTTTACAGATTTTAAAAACCTAATAATACAAATACTATTTAATTTTAATTTTAAAAGCCTCTTTATTATTAATTGTACCTATTAAAACATCATTTTCAAAAGTTTTGCCAACACCTTTTGGAGTTCCAGTAAATATAATATCGCCTTTCTTAAGGGTAAAATATTGCGAAACATAGGCTATTAACTCATCAATTTTCCACATCATTTTTGACGAGTTTCCGTCTTGCACTAATTGTTGATTTTTATAAAGTTGAAAGCTTAAATTTTCCAAATCAAAATCTTCTTTATTATAAAAATTACCAATGACCGCAGAACCATCAAAAGCTTTGGCTTTTTCCCAAGGCAAACCTTTACTTTTCAAAACAGATTGTAATTCTCTATCGGTAAAATCAATTCCTAAACCAATTTCATCGTAATATTTATGAGCAAATTTAGTTTGAATATGCTTGCCAACTCTATTTATTTTTACCAAAATTTCCACTTCATAATGAATGCCTTTAGACCAAGCAGGAATAAAAAAAGGCATTTTTTTAGGTAAAATAGCAGAATCTGGTTTTAAAAACACAACAGGTTCTATTGGTTTTTCATTTTCTAATTCTTTTATATGTTCGGTATAATTTCTACCGATGCAAATTATTTTCATTATAGCTTTATTTATTGCACATTTTATATTAATATTCAAATGAAAACAACATTTTAAGGTATCCATTTTTTTTCAAAATTAGGCTTGCGTTTCTCTAAAAATGCATTTCTACCTTCTTTAGCTTCATCAGTCATATAAGCCAATCGTGTTGCTTCACCAGCAAAAACTTGCTGACCAACCATACCATCATCTGTTAAATTCATGGCGAATTTTAACATTTTTATAGAAATAGGCGATTTTTCTAAAATTTCTTGCGCCCATTGATAAGCCGTATTTTCTAATTCGTTATGAGGTATCACTGCATTTACCATTCCCATATCATAAGCTTCTTGAGCAGAATAATTTCTTCCTAAAAAGAAAATTTCACGTGCTTTTTTCTGACCAACCATTTTAGCTAAATAAGCAGAACCATAACCGCCATCAAAACTGGTTACATCTGCATCGGTTTGCTTAAAAATAGCGTTTTCTTTTGAGGCTAAAGTTAAATCACAAACTACATGCAAACTATGTCCGCCACCAACAGCCCAACCAGGTACAACAGCAATAACTGCTTTTGGCATAAAGCGAATTAACCGTTGTACTTCTAAAATATTTAACCGATGATAACCATCTTCACCTACATAACCTTCTTTCCCTCTTGCTCTTTGATCGCCACCACTACAAAAAGAATAAATACCATCTTTAGACGATGGTCCTTCTGCAGATAATAAAACCACACCAATACTTGTATCTTCATTAGCATCATAAAATGCATCGTAAAGTTCGCTTGTTGTTTTTGGTCTAAATGCATTTCTTACATCGGGTCTATTAAATGCTATTCTGGCTACACCATTACATTTTTTGTAAGTAATATCTTGATATTCTTTGGCTGTTTTCCAATTTATATTTGGCATAATTTTAGCTATTTGTATTTCGATGTAAAGATATACATAACAAAATCAAAAATCAAAATAACAAGATTTAAAATTTTCACTATATTCGAACTTTATTATTAAAACTACATAAATTATGAAAAAAATACTTCAAATTCTATTTTTACTTTTTTTTACACATACTATTTTTTCACAAAAAAGTAGCGTTTTAGAATTTCCATCAGATGAATTAGGCGCCACACGACTTTTAAAAATATACGTACCAAAATCATATAAAAAAGATGGAGATAGAGTTTATCCGTTAACAATTATCTTAGATAGTGAATACCTATTTGATGTATATGTGTCTAATGCTAAACTATTTGCTGATAAAGATAAAGCGCCAGAACAAATTATTGTTGGTATAAGTCAAAACCAAAGTCAACCAAAAGAACGAAATTCAGATTGTGAATATGATAGATTAACTAGTATGCCTACAGAAAAAAGTACTGCATTTTATAAATTCATCAGAAATGAAGTATTGAATTATATGGATAGTAATTATCGTATCTCACCATTTAAAACAATTGTTGGTAATACCTTAACTGCTAATTACATTAATTATTTTTTAATCGAAGAAGACCCTGCATTTCAAGCTTACATCAATCTAAACCCGAGTTATGCTTTAGATATTACAAGTATGTTACATAATAAAATTCCAACATTAGAATATAGCACCTACTATTATATAATTTCTGGAGATTATAACGGAGCTAATAAACAAAAAACAGTTAGTAATATTGACAATTTACTTACAGCATCAAAAAATGAATTATTTAATTATAGATACGATGAGTATAATGATGCAACTAAAGTTTCTTCAATTGGTCAAGGCATTGCCAGTTCGTTAGGTTTTGTTTTTGACCAATACTCAGCAATATCAAAAGAAGAATTTAAAAACAAAGTCTCAAAATTAAGTCCGCCAGAAGCCATTGAATATTTAGAAAAAAAATATGTAGAAATTGAATATTTATTTGGTGCAAACATCAAAATTAGAGAACGTGATATTTATGCTATTGAAGGCATAATTATGGATCAAGAAGATGGCGATTACTTAGAAGAGTTTGGCAAAATGATAAACCGTTTATACCCAGAATCACCTGTTGGAGATTACTATATTGGTTGGTATTACGAAACTGGCAAAGATTATAAAAAAGCCTTAAAATATTACAAAAACGGATTTACAAAAATATCTTCTGACGACCCAAATAAAGAAGGTTATTATCAAAATGTAGAACGCGTTTTAGAATTGAGAAAAATCAGTAAAGAAAAACCTAAAAAAGAAGAGAAAGAAGAAGATGAAGAAGAAACCCCAGAAGATGAAAACAATAATTAAATCCATTTAAAAAAATAAATAATGAAACATTTTTTAATTTTAATAGCAATAGTAGCATCAATAATTAGCTTAAATGCACAAGAGTATAAATTTACACCAGTTGTAGACATAGAAGCATCATCTGTTAAAAGTCAAGGAAATACTGGTACGTGTTGGAGCTTTTCTACATCATCATTTATAGAAAGTGAAATATACAGAATAACTAAAAAAAACATTGATATTTCAGAAATGTACACTGTTAGAAATATCTATGAAGATAAAGCGTGGAATTATGTAATGCGTCAAGGTAAAATTCAATTTAGCCAAGGTGGTCTTGCTCATGATGTTATCAACTCAATACGAGATAACGGTTTAGTACCAGAAATTACTTTTAGCGGAATCAAATTAGATGATAAAACATACAATCACACTAAAATTGTACCTGCTGTAAAAACGATATTAGACAGCTACATAAAAAATGACAAACATTCTGACAACCCTAACTGGAAAGCTGCTATTTCAAAAATTTTAGACACTGAAATAGGAAAAATACCAACGGAGTTTACCTATGAAAACGAAAAATATACGCCAAAGCAATTTGCGAAAATGTTACAATTAAACACCGATAACTACGTAACACTTACTTCGTTTACTCATGTACCATATAACAAATCGTTTGTGTTAAATATACCAGATAATTTTTCTAACGGAAGTATGTATAATTTACCATTAAACGATTTTGTTAAACTAACAACAGATGCGTTAATTAATGGTTATACTATAGCTTTAGATGTTGATGTTTCTGAAAAAACTTTTTCTGCTAAATATGGAAAAGCAATTATTCCATTTAATGAATCTGATCAAGAAAAATCTTTAAAAGAGTTGGTGTTAGAAAAAGAAATCACTCCAGAATACAGGCAACAAGAATTTGAAAATTACAATACAACCGACGATCATTTAATGCATATTGTTGGTATTATACAAGACCAAAATGGTAATAAGTATTTTAAAGTTAAAAATTCTTGGGGAGGAAATAGTAAACGAGTAGGAAATGGTGGTTACATATATATGAGTATGCCCTATTTTAAATTAAAAGCCATTTCAGTCTTAATGCACAAAAATGGATTATCAAAAAAATTAAAGAATTTATAACGAAAACAACTAATTATTTAATCATATTGCCATAAGTCAATATAGTTTGATAGCCTTTTTTTTTAAAGTAAGAAAGGCTATCACTATTACCTGTTGCTAAAATAAAATCGCCGCCCCAAGCACCTAAGCTTTTTATCCGCCCAAAATAATCTTTGAATAAGCTTTTCTGAATAGGCTCAATACCAATAGATTTAGAAATAATTGTTTCGTGCTTATTTATTAAGTATTCAAATTCGGTTAGTGAATTGGTTCTTACTATTTGCGCTGTTATTTCTGAAATACTTTCAATTAGATTTGAATTAGTTAATTTATTTTTTCTGTAATTTTTAATAGCATCTCTACTGTTTTGTTTTTGATTTAAATGGATGAAAAATAATTGACTTTTAAATTGAGGATTAAAAGCAACTTCTTTAACAATTGGCTCTTGTTTATTTAAAGAATAGACAATCGGGTTATCATGTTGAGCACAAGCAATATCGTAAGCACTACCTCCAAAAATTTTAAATTGCAATTGAAAAGCATCCACTTTTGCCCAAGATGCAATGTTATTTATTAAGGTAGAAGATGTACCTAAACCCCAAGAAGTATTAAAGCTGAGTTTTGTACTAATTTGAATATTATTATCCAAAATTAAAAAATCATTTTTTAATTTTCTAACTTCTTGAAAAATACGAGTTAAAGTAATAGCAATATTTACATTAGTAGATTTGATGACTTTGAAAGTTTTTTTGTCGATTTCACAACCGAACCAAATATTATTATTCTCATCAAAACTATGCCAAGTTATGAGTCCGTTTTTATTATCTGCATTTATTTTCACAGTCATACTTTGACCTTGCTTTGTAGGTAATGCTAAAGATTTAGCACCATCTAAAACAAGGTATTCTCCAGTTATTAAAAGCTTTCCGTTACTGTAAAAATTCAATTTATTTATTTTTAATTAAACAAAAGTATTCCATTTAAATGAATTGAAAACAAATTACACTTTATTTTTTTCTTCTATCCATTTAGAAAGGTATTTTGTGCTTTTTAGTGTGTGATGTTGTAAAATTTCGCCTATAAAATTAGCTTCTCTATGTTTTGAAAGGTTCTTTTCTAAACCATACAACCTATCAATTAACAATGCTGAATGATGCTTTTTATTGTATAATTTATTAATAATCGAAAATCCATTAGTTTGTAATTCTTTCCATAATTTTTGATTGGTATATAAGTTTATAGCTGCATCAGAGATTTCAGTTGCCTCATTTTTAACAAATCCGTTCCAAGGTAAATTTGCATGCATACCTTCCGAACCAATGGTTGTGGTAATACTTGGCGTTCCGTTTTGCATTGCCTCGCTAAGCTTACCTTTTATTCCAGCACCAAACCGTAATGGAGAAAGGCAAATTTTATATTGCTTTAAGCAAGACAAATCATTTAATTTACCTTTAATAAAAAACCGCTCCTTTTTATTATTTAGTTGCGTTACTTTTTGTGATGGATACGCTCCATAAATATGCAGCTCTGCTTTTGGTATTTGTTTTGATATTTCTGGCCAAATGTGTGTTTTTAAATACAATACCGCATCATAATTTGGCTTATGCAAAAAATTTCCTATAAAATAAAAATGGTTTCTATTGTCAAGATTTGGCAAGCTATTAATTTGTTTATCTGTAATTGGCTCAAATAAAAACGGAACATAATGCAATAGATTTTCATCTATTTTAGCTGTTTTTTTAAGAATTTCCATTTCAAAAGTCGAAATAATTAATGATAAATCACAACGTAATATACTTGCAATTTCCCTTTTAGCTACATCATTTTTTAAAATATCTTTAACAATAAATTTTGTGTTGTTTTTTAAAGCAATTTCACGAGCATTTCTAAGGCAATGCAAATCTTCGGTATCTAATATTTTTATTGCATTCGGAATCTTTTCAGATACTCTCCAACCAAATTGTTCTTCTACAATAAAGCGATCAAACAGCACGATATCAGGCTGCAAACTGACTATAAAATCATCAAAATTAGAATTATTAAGTTCAATAGAAACGGAATCAATTCCTAAATTAGACAAATCAAAAGCATTGTTCTTATTTATTGCTGTACTTGCATAAGTTACCTGCCATTTTTTAGATAGAAAAACCTGTACAAGCTGTAACATTCTACTGCCTGCAGCGGAAGAATTTGGCTCAACCCAAACGGAAGATACTATTAGTATTTTTTTTGATTTATTAATTTGCTTATTGCATCACTTTTGGTTAATAATTCTTCTTCAAAATTATTCAACTAACTTATTTAAGGTATATATAATTAATTCTTCAACAGCTTTGTAAGGATCATTACTAAATGTACCGTTAGCTCTATTTGCAATAATACAATTCATAGAAACCGCTTTATGACCTAATAATTTTGACAAACCATAAATTGCCGATGTTTCCATTTCTAAGTTAGTAACTTGAATTCCGTTATAATTAAAAGAATCAATTTTACTATTTAACTCATTGTCTTGAATTGCCAAACGCAAAATTCTACCTTGAGGACCATAAAATCCTCCTGCAGTTCCTGTAATACCTGCATAAATAGTATCAGACATTAATTTAGCTGCCAATTTTGAATCATTTTCAACTATATAAGGTCTTGATTTTCTATTGCTATAATTGGTATGCTTAATAAAAGCATCTTCCATGTCTTTTTCAAGAATATGTTCGCAATCATAAGCATGCAACATACCATCAAAACCTAAACCGTATTTTGCTAAAACAAAACTATCTACAGAAATCTCCTTTTGTAAAGAGCCAGAAGTTCCAATTCTAACAATACTTAATGATTTATGTTCTTTCTTTACAGTACGTGTTTTTAAATCTATATTAACCAGGGCATCGAGTTCATTAACTACAATATCAATATTATCAGGACCAATACCAGTAGACATAACTGATATTTTTTTACCTTTAAAAAAACCTGTAATTGTCCTAAACTCTCTCTTTTGAGTTTCAAATTCAATCGAATCAAAATGTTTGGCGACTTTTGGCACTCTATTTTGATCACCTACAAATATTATTAAATCACCAATATTTTCTGGCTGTAAATTTAAATGATAAACACTTCCATCAGGATTTAGTATTAATTCAGATTCTGCTATTCTACTCATTTGTAATAGATTTTAAGATAAGAAAACAAAGTTACAAAAATGTTACAATTATTACGCTAAAGTTAGCTAATAATTAATTTTACAGTTAGCTAAAAAGTAATTAACAATAAAACGTTAATAAATTGTTAAAGAAATGTTTATAAAAACTAACTTTTATATTATTTTTGCAGCATAATCAAAAACAAACACAATGAACAAATTTTCAATTATTATTTTAATGATGATTTCTGTTTTGGGTTTCTCTCAAACAACAACATCATCAATGAGCGGTATGGTATCAGACGACACTGGCGAACCTTTAGCAGGCGCAAGTGTAGTTGTCGTACATACACCAACAGGATCTAAATATGGGTCGGTAAGTCAATTTAGTGGTGCTTACGCTATCAGAAACATGAAAGTTGGCGGTCCTTATACAGTAACTGTAAGTTATGTCGGTTTTCAAGACCAAGAAATTACTGGCGTATTTTTACAATTAGGGCAAACATTTAACTTAGATGTTAAAATGGCTCAAGCTGGCGAAGTATTAGAAGCTATTGTAATTGACGTTAAGAAAAACGGAACATTTAGTAGTGGTAGAACAGGTGCAGAAACAAGTATTGGTTCAAAAGAATTAAGAACAATGCCTTCTATTTCTCGTTCTGCAGCAGATTTTTACAGAATGGACCCTTCTTCAAGTGGCGGTTCTTTTGGTGGTAGAAACGACCAATTTAACAACTTTACATTAGATGGTTCTATTTTCAACAACCCATTTGGTTTAGACGCAGCAACTCCTGGAGGACAAACTGGTTCTTCGCCAATATCTATTGATGCAATTGAGCAAATTCAAGTTTCAACTGCACCTTATGATGTTGCTTTATCAGGGTTTACTGGTGCAGCTGTAAATGCAGTTACAAAATCTGGTACTAATCAATTTCACGGTACTGTTTATGGTTTTAACAGAAATCAAAATTTAACAGGTTCTAAAGTACAAGGCGAAGATATTTTTGTACCAGAATTAAAACAATTACAATATGGTGTAAGTGTTGGTGGACCAATTATTGAAAATAAATTATTTTTCTTTGCTAATTTTGAAAAAGAAAACAGAACAGACGCAGGTTCAAACTGGATTCCAAATAATGGTGATGCTACAACTGGTATTAACGAATCTTCTGTACTATTAAGCGATATGGTATTGGTTCAAAATGCCTTATCAACTAATTTTGGATATAACACTGGAGCAATTCAAGGGTTTACTCATGATTCAGGTTCAACTAAAGGTATTGTTAAATTAGACTACAATATAAGCGACAAACATAAATTAGCTTTCGTCTATAATTTTTTAAATGCTTCGAAAGATAAACCTGCACATCCAACTGCAATTACTTCACGTGGCCCAAATTTCAACACATTACAGTTCGAAAATTCAGGTTACGAAATTAATAATAAAATACAATCGTTTTTAGTGGAATTAAATTCAGATTTCTCTGATAAAATTTCTAATAAATTCCAAATGGGCTATACGCATTTTGACGATTTTAGAAATCCTAAATCAAGTCCAGCACCTGTTATCAACATCCAAAATGGAAATAACTCTACTTATATAGTTGCTGGTCACGAACCATTTTCTGTACATAATAAATTAGATCAAAGAGTATTTCAAATCTCTGACAACGTAAATGTATTATTAAACAAACATAATGTAACTTTTGGATTTAATTTTGAAAAATTTATGTTTAAAAATTCATTTAACCTTGTTGCTTATGATAATTTTGCAACTTTTGGTACTCACGGTAATTATTACGGTAATTTTAGCGCCTTCCCTGATATGGCTACATTTTTAGCAGATGCAGCAGATCCTAATGGAATATTAGCTTCTAATTTTGCTTATGCCGAATCACAATACACTAATTTAAACGCAGCAGGTGCTGGTAATGATGGTGGATGGGCTTTAGCAGAATTAAATGTAGGTCAATTAGCAGGTTATGCTCAAGACGAATGGTCGGCAACTGACAATTTCAAGTTAACTCTTGGTTTACGAATTGACAAACCAATGTATTTTAACACTTCTGATTTAATTCAAAAGTACATCGATACAGATAATGGAGCTACAAGAAGTGATACTGCTGATTATTTTGACCCTGAAACGTATGATCCAGCAATAGATAATAAAGTAAAATTAAACTCAACTGTATTACCTACAAACAAAGCAATTATATCGCCAAGATTAGGATTTAATTGGGATGCAAAAGGAGATAAAACTTTACAAGTTCGTGGTGGAACAGGTATATTTACTGGTAGATTACCTTTTGTTTGGTTAGGAAATCAAGTAAGTGGTGCTAGTGATGGATATTTTCAAATTGTAGATAAAGATTTTCAATGGCCAAGAGTTTGGAAATCAAGTTTTGGACTTGATAATAAATTTGAAAATGGTATAATTGCATCTGCAGATTTTTCATACACAAAAGATTTAGTTGCAGCACATGTTCAAAACTGGGGTTTAAGTAAACCAACTGGTAATTTAGTAGGTGTTGATGATAGACCTATTTATGAAGCGAGTAATTTTGGAGCAAGAAATGCATATGTATTTACAAATTCTGATAAAGGATATGCTTTAAATACAACATTTAAAGTTGAAAAATCTTTCGATAATAAATTATATGCAAGTTTAGCGTACAACTTTATGGAAGCAAAATCGGTTAACTCTATTGAAGCAGAAATTACTGGTGATGCTTTTGATTTTAATCCTAATTTAGGTGATGCTAATGAAGCTGTCTTATCACACTCAAAATACGGTGACAAACACAGAGTTATTGGTGTAGTTTCTAAAAAATGGGAATATAAAACCAAATGGGCAACTACTTTTTCTACTTTCTTTGAATATGCACAAGGTGGACGTTTTTCTTACACGTACGCAGGTAACATAAACAACGATTCTTCATTCCAAAACAATGATTTAATTTACATACCAACTGAATCAGAATTAGCAACAATGAATTTTCCTGTAGCAGGACAATCAGCTGCTTGGAATGAATACATCAAACAAGACAAATACTTAAGCGAAAATCGTGGTGGTTATGCAGAACGTTACGGCGCTTTATCTCCTTGGAGATCTAAGTTTGATATTAAAATAATGCAAGATTATAAAATAAACAAAGCTAACAAAATACAGTTTAGTATTGATATTTTAAATGCAGGTAATATGATTAACTCAAAATGGGGTGTTGTACAAGTACCTAAAAACGTATCTCCAATTGGAGTTAGTGTAGATCCTGTGACTCATATTCCAGCTTACACTTTTGATGGTAGCGTAGAAGAAACTTTTACTTACGATCCAAGCTTATTGTCAAGATGGCAAATGCAATTTGGTTTACGTTATATTTTCTAAAAAGAAAACCGAATTAATACAATTAAAAAGACTGCCTATATAGGCAGTCTTTTTTTGTTTGTTTGAGTTATTATATCAATTGTATTTTCAAATAAACTAAAAGAAATTTAATTATTTTATTACTCATTGATGAATAAAAATCTATCCATAGCCAATGTTATGAATCTATTTTTTAAAGAAAAGGAGTGGCAAAATAAACGATTTATATTGGTAGTTTGTTTGCTATATGGCTTCATTAAAAAAAACAGATTACAGAATTTTCGTTTACAATAGCAATTAACACCAAATAAACAAAGTAACAAAAACACAAATAAACAATTTAATATTAGCTATTAAATTTTTTCTTTAAATCGTCTAAACTATAATTAGAACCAGACATATTATCTTTTATTTTTTTTAGTACTTTTTTTGTGTATAACGGAAAATCAGCATTTTGAATCCAATTATTATAACCCGGATTTTGTTTAAACACATCTATTACTTTTTGACCTTTATACTTTCCGAAAGAGAATATTTCTTCATCATCGTCATTAAACAAAATAAACCCAGCAAAATCAGCTCGTTTATTATGATGTGAATATTCATTTAAAACTTCCATGTTATTTTCTAAATCATCGTACTTTTCTATTTGAGCAAGTAAAATTTCATACGTTGCTTTAGTATCTGCTTCAGCAGAATGCGCATCGGTTAAATCTTTATCACAATAAAATTTGTAACCAGCACTTAAAGTTCTTTGTTCTTTTTTATGAAAAATGGTTTGTACATCTATTGCTAACCTATCTTTCATTGAAAAGTCAAAACCTGTACGTAACATTTCTTCTGCCAGTAAAGGAATATCAAATCTGTTAGAGTTAAACCCAGCCAAATCACAACCATCAATCATTTTAATAATTTCTGGCGCCAATTCTTTAAAAGTTGGTTCGGTAACGACTTTTTCATTCGTAATTCCATGTATCTCACTTGAAGCTACTGGTATTTCCATTTCTGGATTTACCAACCATGTTTTACTTTCTTTATTTCCGTTAGGAAGAATTTTTAAAATTGAAATTTCGACAACTCGGTCTTTAGCAATATTAATACCTGTAGTTTCTAAATCGAAAAATGCGATTGGTTTTGTTAAATTTAATTTCATAATACAAAGGTAATTATTAATGCTATAAATCAGTAAAACGAATAATAAAACTTGTAAACATTTGTTTTTCATTTCAAGATAAACACATTATAAAACAACAAACACATATCAAATTCGTAAAAAACCTTTAAATTATTAGTGCATATTGATTACAGTAGCTAATTATTTTTAAATTCTTACTATTTTTTTTACGCTTAAGACGTATCTTTGTAAAAATTAAAAAAAACCGATACTGTTTTTAGCAATTTTCGGTTAAATAATACAAAACCTACATAACATGTCAAAACAACAAATCATTTATACAAAAACTGACGAAGCACCATCTTTAGCTACACGTTCTTTTTTACCAATTGTACAAGCATTTACAGCAACTTCTGGAATCACTTTTCAAACAAAAGATATTTCACTCTCTGCAAGAATATTAGCAATTTTTAATGATACTTTACCAAAAAACCAACGAGTAAACGATGCTTTAGCAGAGTTAGGCGTCTTAGCAAAACAACCAGAAGCAAATATTATTAAACTACCAAACATATCAGCATCTGTACCACAACTCAAAACAGCAATAAAAGAATTACAAAACAAAGGTTTTGCAATACCAGATTATCCTGAAAATTCAGATACTGAAGAAAATAAAAACATATTAAAAAAATATGGTAAAGCAAAAGGTTCGGCTGTAAACCCTGTTTTACGTGAAGGAAATTCTGACCGTAGAGCACCAAAAGCAGTAAAAAACTTTGCTCGTAAAAATCCACACAGAATGGGCGCTTGGTCATCTGACTCTAAAACACATGTTGCAACAATGCAAGAAGGCGATTTTTTTCATACTGAAAAATCAGTTACCGTTAAAGATGCAACAAATATTCGTATAGAGCATGTAGACGCAGAAGGCAACAAAACGATACTAAAAGAAAATTTTCCATTATTAAATGGCGAAATTATTGACGCTTCAGTTATGCGAAAAAAATCATTGCTAAGTTTTTTAGAGGCTGAAATGAAAGATGCAAACGATAAAGGCATTTTACTTTCTTTACACATGAAAGCAACCATGATGAAAGTTTCTGACCCAATAATTTTTGGTCATGCAGTACGCACTTATTTTGCAGATCTTTTCAGAAAACACAACGAAACATTTAAAAAAATAGGCGTAAATGTTAATAACGGCTTTGGCAACTTATTAAGTAATTTAAACGAATTATCCGCTGACAAGCAAAAAGAAATAGAAATGGATATAGAAGCTGCCTTTAATAAAGGTGCAGCTATAGCTATGGTTAATTCGGATAAAGGAATTACAAATTTACACGTACCAAGTGATGTAATTATTGACGCTTCAATGCCTGCAATGATTAGAACTTCTGGACAAATGTGGAATGAAGATGGTAAACAACAAGACACCAAAGCAATAATTCCAGATAGTAGTTATGCTGGTTTATATGCTGCAACTATTGATTTTTGTAAAAAAAATGGTGCTTTTGACCCAACCACAATGGGTACAGTACCAAACGTAGGTTTAATGGCGCAAAAAGCAGAAGAATACGGCTCGCATGATAAAACTTTTGAAATCGCTAAAAGCGGAAAAGTTTATGTTATTGATCAATCAGAAGATATATTATTAGTACACCATGTAGAACAAGGCGATATTTGGCGTATGTGTCAAGCAAAAGATTTACCTATTCAAGATTGGATAAAATTAGCCGTATCTCGTACAAGAGCAACAGGTATTCCTGCTGTTTTTTGGTTGGATGAAAATCGAGCGCATGATGCTGAAATTATCAAAAAAGTAAATCAATATTTACCTAACCACGATACTAAAGGTTTAGATATACAAATACTTTCAACCGAAAAAGCAACACATTTTACCTTAGAAAGAATTAAAAAAGGCGAAGATACTATTTCAGTAACAGGAAATGTTTTACGTGATTTTTTAACCGATTTATTTCCTATTTTAGAATTAGGAACATCGGCAAAAATGCTTTCTATTGTACCATTAATGGATGGTGGCGGTTTATTTGAAACTGGTGCTGGTGGTTCGGCTCCAAAACACGCACAACAATTTATTAAAGAAGGTCATTTACGTTGGGATTCGCTTGGAGAATTTTTAGCCTTAGCAGTTTCTTTAGATTTTATTGGTGACAAATTTAATAACAACAAAGCTAAAATACTTGCCGAAACTTTAGACGATGCTACAGATAAATATTTAGAATGTAAAAAATCACCATCACGTAAAGTAAATGAGCACGACAATAGAGGCTCTCATTTTTATGAAGCAATGTATTGGGCAGAAGCTTTAGCAAATCAAAACAAAGATGCCGAATTAAAAACTATTTTTACAAAAGCATATCAAGCTCTAAAAGAAAACGAAACAACAATTAATAAGGAACTACTCGCTGCTCAAGGTAAAAAAGTAGACATTGGTGGTTATTATGTTATTGATGAAGAAAAAATGAGTAAGGCTATGCGACCAAGTACAACTTTAAATTATATTATTGACAATATATCTTAATATTAGTAGTTTATTAACATAAAATAGTGCCTTACGGCACTATTTTTGTGTTATATACAAAACCAAACTATTAAATCTTAAATTTTGAAAAACAAAAAAACCATTCTTTCAATAGCTGCATTAGCTGCAATTATTGTATTTTACTTCTATTACAACAAAGATAAATCAACAAATATCTCAATTACAACACAAGTAATAAAAGGTGATTTCATTAGTGAAGTTATTGTGTCTGGAGAAGTACAATCAACCAGTTTAAAAAAAATTAAAGGACCATCAAACCTTAGAAAATTTAAATTAAGAGAGGTTAAAATTCAAGATTTAATTCCCGAAGGAACAATTATCAAAGCAGGCGATTATGTTGGTAGATTAGATCCTTCTGGAGTAAACGAACAAATTATCGATGCTCAATTAAATTTAGAATCAGCCGAGTCTAAATTTACACAACAAAAATTAGACACCACCTTATCATTAAAGCAAAACAGAAACTCAATTAGAGATATGTTGTTTTCTATTGAAGAAACCAAATTAGAACTAAAACAGTCTATTTACGAACCACCTGCAACTATTAAAAAGTTAGAAATTAAAGTCATTAAGTTAGAACGTGACATTAAAGAAAGTAAAGAGAATTACAGCATTAAACAAAGACAAGCAAAAGCTAAAATGATTGAAGTTGGTACTGAAGTTTCTAAAATTAGAAAAAAACTAACCGCCTTAACCGATTTAAGAAAATCGTTTACCATATTTTCTGAATCACCAGGAATGCTAACTTATGTTAAAAGTTGGAATGGAGAAAAGAAAAAAGTAGGCTCATCAATTAGTCCTTGGGATCCATCTATTGCAAGTTTACCTGATTTAACAAAAATGGAGTCTAAAACTTATGCTAATGAAGTGGATATAAGACAAATTAAAAAAGACTTGCCTGTAAAAGTTGGCTTTGACGCATTTCCCGATATTGAGTTAGAAGGCGTTATTACCAATGTAGCTAATGTTGGTGAAAAGAAAAGAGGTTCAGACATTAAAGTATTTCAAGTGTTGGTTAAATTAAAGGAAATTGATGAAAATATAAAACCTGGAATGACAACATCAAATCGTATTTTAACTAATAAAATTGACGATGTTTTAATGATACCTTTAGAATCTGTGTTTTCAAAAGACAGTATTAGCTATGTGTTTTTAAAATCTGGTTACTCTATAGAAAAGAAACAAATTGAATTAGGACTTGCAAATAACAATCAAGTTATTGTAAATAAAGGTTTGGAAGAAAACCAAACCGTTTACTTAAATATGCCCGAAGGACAAGAAGATAAAAGTATAAAACGTTTAGAATAATGATAGATAAAATACTTTTAGAAAAACTTAAATCAAATTTTAGTGAAGCTTTTAGAGTAATAAAAACAAATAAAGTTAGAACTTTACTAACCGCTTTAGGTATTATATTTGGAGTTGCAGCTGTAATTACTATGCTTGCCATTGGTAAAGGTGCCGAAAAAGAAATTCTTGCTCAATTAGAATTAGTTGGTGTAAATAATATTGTAATTACACCTATCCCTGAAAAAGATGATGATAAAACCGTAGACGAAGGACAAGACGAAACAAAACGTTTTTCAAAAGGTTTAGACTTATTAGATGCACAAAGTATTTTAAAAAACATACCAACGGTTAAACATATAAGTCCAGAAGTGATTTTAGATACTTATGTAATAAATAACGGAAGACAACGATCGGTTAAATTAATTGGCGTTTACGATTCGTTTTTCGAAGTATCAAATATAGCGATAGAAAAAGGAAGTAATTTTTCTAAAAGACAGACAGAAAATGCACTACCAGTTTGTATTATTGGTAAAAGCATTGAAAAAAAACTATTTACAGGGCAAAGCGCTTTAGGTAAATACATTAAAGTAAAAGATGTTTGGTTACAAGTTGTTGGTGTTATAAAAGAAAAATTTATATCAACAAAAGCGCAAGAAGAATTAGGTATAAGAGATTTAAATAAAGATGTCTACATACCTATTAAAACATTTTTAGTAAGATATAATGATCGTAAAAAAATAGTTGACAAACCAATGGATGATAGTGGTGGAATGATTTTCTTTTCGGGCAATCAAAATGGACCAAAAAAAAGAATTTCGAGAGGTAATTATCATCAAATAGATAAATTAACCATCCAAGTATCTAATTCAAATGAATTAAAAGCAACTTCCGAAATTATAAGTAAAATGCTCAAACGCAAGCACAATAGTGTGTTAGATTTCGAAATTTCTATTCCTATTCAATTGTTAAAACAGCAACAAAAAACCAAGCAAATATTTAATATTGTTTTAAGTATCATTGCTGGTATTTCTTTACTTATCGGCGGTATTGGTATTATGAATATTATGTTGGCATCCGTTTTAGAACGAACAAAAGAAATTGGTATTATCAGAGCTATTGGAGCAACTAAACAAGATGTAATATTACAGTTTTTATCAGAATCTGTTTTAATTAGTCTTGGTGGCGGAATATTAGGCATTTTATTAGGGATATTTTCTTCATACATCTTAGAAATAACAACAGGTATCGAAACCATTCTATCGCTCAATTCCATATTACTTTCCTTTTTTGTAGCTACTTTTATTGGTCTTATTTTTGGCATTGCGCCTGCGCAATCTGCGGCTAACAAACGACCAATTGAAGCAATTAGAACCGAATAATAAATAAAATTATGATTAAAAAAATAATAGTAACAAGTGTATTAATTGTTCCTTTTTTGTTTTATGCACAAACAAACAACAAAATATCATTAAAGAATGCCATTAAATTAGCTCAAGAGAAATCGGTTGATTACAAAGCTGCCATTAATAAAAAACAGGTTAATTATTGGCGCTTTAAAAATTTCAAATCCACTTTTTTACCACAGATAAGAATTGATGCTACTTTACCTTCGTATTCTAATTCAACAAGGCGTATTGTTAACGATAACGGACAAGATATTTTTGTAAATCAAAATCAATCCAGATTAGATGCCAACTTATCCATAACCCAAAGTGTACCATATACTGGTGGTTCGTTTTCATTAAACACACAAGTAGAACGAATTGACATTTATGGCGACAACCCAAAAACCGGCTATTCTGTTATTCCTTTTTCTATTAACTATTTTCAAAACTCATTATTTTACAATCCCTATAAATGGAATAAAAAGATAGAACCCTTAATTTTAGAAGAGTCAAAAAAAGATTTTGTAGAAAGTATGGAACAAATAGCATTAAATACATCCACACGATTTTTTAGATTACTAAAAGTTCAGAAGCAGTTAAAAATATCAGAAAAAAATCTATCTAATCAAGATACCTTATTTCAAATTGCAAAAGCACGATTTAGCATGGGTAAAATTGCCGAAAACGATTTGCTGCAAATGGAATTAAGCTTGTTAAAATCTAAAAACAATGTAATTAAAAATGAAATAGCTTTAAAAAGAGCAACGCAAAATTTAGGCAGGTATTTAGGTTTAAAAGATCAAGACGTAGCATTGGTTGCACCATCAAAATTAGAAATCTTTGATGTTGACCCAGAAAAAGCAATTGAAGAAGCAAAATCAAACAGAAAATCGGTTATTGAATTTAGAAGACGACGATTAGAAGCCGAAAAAGAATTAGCAAGAGTTAAAGGCGAAAACAAATTAGAATTAAACGTTAGAGCCAATTTAGGTGTATCGCAACAAGGACCTGTTTTTAATGAATTGTTTAACGATTTTAATAAACAACAAAATGTTACATTAACTTTGGGCATACCTATTTTTGATTGGGGCGTTGCAAAATCAAAACGCAAAATGGCAAAAGCAAATTTAGACTTAGTTGACACCAATATAACAGAAGAAAAACAAGCATTTGAACAAGAAATTTATTTACATACACTAAACTGGTCCAATCAAAAATCTTTTTTAAAAACATCCGATAAAGCAAAAGAAATTGCTTTAAAGCGTTACGAAATAACAAAGAAAAGATACATTTTAGGTAAAATAACAATAACGGATTTAAATTTAGCTCAACAAGAAAAAGACCAAGCAATAATTCAATATTTAAATGCTTTAGAAAAAGTTTGGATTGATTATTATACCTTAAGAAGGTTAACTTTATACGATTTTGAAACCAATCAAAAAATTAAAGTTACTGATGTATTTTAGTTATTATCAATCATGAAAAAGACAGCTACCTTAATAATTATAAGTTTATTGATTAATGGATTTTGTTTCGGACAAAATACCTACATTTATTCTAAACCAAAAAAACTTAAAGATGGATGGCAAACAAACGACCTAAAATCACAAAACATTGATACAACACTAATTTTTAAGATGTTTAATCAATTAAAAAATAGACAAAACAAAATTCAAAGTATTTTATTGGTCAAAAACAATCAAATTATAATTGAAGAATATCTAAACGGTCAAGTTCTAAATCAAAAACACGACCTTCGATCTGCTACAAAAAGCATACGTTCTATTTTATTAGGCATTGCAATTGACAAAGGATTTATTAATAACATTAATGATCCGATTTCAAAATATCTTAAACATCCAATAGCTAAAAAAAATATTGACAATCAAAAAGAAAGAATTACCATAAAACACCTTTTAACAATGTCAAGCGGACTTGATTGTAACGATTGGGACAAAAAATCAAAAGGACAAGAAGATAAAATATACAAAAAGAAAGACTGGCTTCAATACGCAATCAATTTACCTATGGTAAACGAACCTGGAACTGTTTCAAATTATTGCTCAATTGGAACCGTTATGATAGCAGAAATAATAAGTCAAGCATCGGGAATGACAATCGATAAGTTTGCTGACAAATATTTATTTAACCCATTAGGCATAACAAATAAAACTTGGAGTCATACTTCAAGTAAAAAAGTTATTCCATCTGCTAAAAGATTGTATATGACATCTCGTGATATGGCAAAAATTGGTCAATTAATACTTAATAACGGAAAATGGTACGAAGACCAAATCGTATCTAAACATTGGATTGAAGAATCTACAACTCCAAAAACAAAAATAGCAGCAGTTGATTACGGTTATTTATGGTGGAATATTCCATTTAAAACCGACAATAAAATGTTTGTTTCTAAAACCGCACTCGGAAATGGAGGACAATATATTATGGTTTTTACCGAATTAGATATCGTTGTTGTTTTTACAGGAAACGCCTATAACTCACAAGAAGACAAACTACCTTTT
>Ga0256840_1001432_pt1 | contig 22456 bp, 19 predicted proteins | sample 355202metaG_FD_185969 | JGI IMG/M metagenome (GOLD analysis project Ga0256840, IMG submission 185969) | Hydrothermal vent microbial communities from Mid Atlantic Ridge, Atlantic Ocean - 355-202 | ecosystem: Environmental > Aquatic > Marine > Hydrothermal vents | place: Atlantic Ocean: Mid...
TCCTCAATGGCGTCTATCGCCGGGATCCGGCCAGCGGCCGGGAGATACCGCTGGTCCACGGCGGCCTGGGCCAGGTCGATCACTGGAGCTGGGCAGGCTCCAATGTCCTGCGCTGGCGCAGCCGCCTGCCCACGGACCCGCCGTTCAACCAGACCATGCTGACCTATATCCTTGACTACACCCTGCAAGGTATTCTGGTGCCGAGCCAGGGAAAGTACCGGCTGGACCATGACTTCTGTTTTCCTGACCGGGATGGTGTCATCCGCAGCTTTTCCCTGGAGCTGACCCTGGATCCGGCCTGGGATGGTGGCGGTGTCATCCGCCACGCGGCACAGCAGGTACCGCCGGGCCAGGGCGTGGTCCTGCATCGGTTGCTCGAATATACCGGCGACAATCCCGGCGCCATCGCCACCTGGCATCCGCCGGCGCCTGCGCCCGTCGCTCCCCCGGTCCCGGTCGCCCCTGCCTGGCTCAGGTACCTGCTTGCCGCGATGGTCTGGATATTTCTTGTTGTCCGGCTCCTGCAACTCGTCCGTCATGAGCGCAACCTGGACCGTTTCGCCCCCATGCCCGATCCGGCCACCATCGACCGCGCCTGGCTCGAGGAGCACCTCTTTTCCCTCCTGCCCGAGGTGGTGGGCGCCACCTGGGACAAGGCCACCGGTTCCAGCGAGGTGGCGGCCATCCTGGCGCGGATGATCCAGGAGGGCAAACTGGCAAGCCGTGTCGAGCCGAAGGTCTACCGTTTTCTGGGCCTGGAGTTCAAGGCGCCGCCGGCCAGTGCCATCCTCCACCTGGAGCTGCTGGTTCCCCGCAGCAGCCTGTCCGGCTATGAGCGGGCCCTGGTGGATGAATTCTTTGTCGATGGCGGCGATGTCACGGATACCGAGACCATTCGCCGCCATTACCGCAAAAAGGGCAGCGGTGCCTTTGACCCGGTGTTGCGCATCCGCAAGCCTCTGACCGAGAGGATGCGGCTGATGACCGAGGGGGAGGGAACCTCCTCTCCCTGGTTCTGGGTTCCGTCGGCCCTGCTGGCGGTGATTGGGTTTTTCCTGCTCATGTTCAACAGTGTCCTGCACCAGGTCGAGTTCTTCACCGGCCTGATGGCGGTCATGGCCATGGTGGCCTTCTGGTTGGTCGGCCTCTATTTCGCATCCTCCTTCAGGATGGCGGTGGACCGGCTGGTTCCGCGGCTGTTGGCCATGACGGCAATGATGCTGCTGGTCGCCCTGGTCTATTCCGTTGCCTGTCTCCGCTTTCCCGGCAGCAGCCTGTTGCTGGCGGCCCTGTTCTTCTTTGTCCTGGCCATGCTCCATAACCTGACCGGCATCGCCAGGAGCCGGGATACGGAGCAGGGGGTGCGCCTGCGGCGGCAGCTCGGCGCGGCGCGGCGTTATTTTGTCCGGGAGCTGAAAAAGGAGAGGCCGAACCTGGAGGATGCCTGGTTTCCCTACCTGGTGGCATTCGGACTGGCGCCGGAGGTCGATTCCTGGTTCCGGAGCCATGGCGAGCCCGTCATGCACCATATGGCAACCACGCCGGGCGGGCATGCTTCCGGCCCGTTGTTCACCGGTGGTGGCGGACAGTTCGGTGGTGGTGGAGCAACAGGGTACTGGAGTTCGGCCGTGGACTACGTGGCCTCGGGGATGCCGAGTTCCTCGGGCAGCGGTGGCTTCAGCGGTGGTGGCGGCGGCTCTGGCGGCGGTGGTGGCGGTGGCTGGTAGGCGCTACCGTTTTGCCGGGGTATCTGTTCCGATTGCAGCAGGAGGTTGTGGCGCGGCCGGGAGCAGCGGCGCAAGCAGCGAGAGCCAGTTCACCGCCTGGGACTCACCGGTATCGGGCATGATCAGCAGCCGGCAGGAAAAACCGTATCCCTTGAGGGCCTGCCGGAAGAGGCCGAGGCTGTCGCGGACGATCTCCGGCGCATGGTCGCCATACAGGTTGTAGACCAGGCCGGCCAGTTGCATGCCCCGGGCCCGGATCGCCTCCAGACTGAGCAGGGTGTGGTTGATGGAGCCCAGCCGCGGCGAGGTGACCAGGACAAGGGGATAGTGTCGTTCTGCCAGGTAATCGAGCAGGAGCAGGTCGTTGGTCAGGGGCACCAGCAGGCCGCCGGCCCCCTCCACCAGCAGCAGATCATGGTCTGCTGCGAGTTCATCCGTGGCCCGGTCAAGGTGGCCGGGGTCGATCCGCTGGCCGGCCAGGCCGGCCGCGAGATGCGGCGAACCAGGGAAGGGGAAACAGTAGGGGCAGGTCAGTCCCTGCTCGTCGGCCTCCCCCCAGGGAATGCCCATCAGCCGGCGATGGAGGATGATGTCCTCCGGCCGGCCGTCACACCCGGTCTGCACCAGCTTCTGGGTGGTGGCCCGCAATCCGGCATCCACCAGGGCGCGGGCCATCAGTCCCGTGACCATGGACTTGCCGATACCGGTGTCGATACCGCAGATTGCAAGAATTTCTGTTTTACTGTTTTTTCTCATGGAGTACTCTCTTCTTCCGGGGAGCAGACTTTGCCTGCGAAAATCGTAAGAGTGCACCGCTATCAGCAACTACCTGAAAGATAGCGATACTTTTGGTAAAAATTCAGCAGCAGGCGGCACGAAAACTCCTGATTTCCAGCCTTCCGGTCTTCTGACTTTCTGACAGGTGCCATGGGATTTTACGATATCGCGGCCGTCCTGGTGACCCTGGCCGCGGCCTTCAGCTACATCAATCACCGCTACATCCGCTTTCCCGGCACCATCGGCCTGATGGCCCTGTCCCTGCTCTTCTCCCTGTCCGTCTTGCTCCTGGGCCGGACCGGTGTCGTGCCGGTGGACCACCGTATCATCCGCCTGCTCTCAGGGCTGGATTTCTACGATACCCTGATGCACGGCATGCTGGGATTTCTCCTCTTTGCCGGCGCCCTCCATGTCAACTTCGATGACCTGCTGTCCCGGAAATGGGTCATCTCCCTGCTGGCAACGGCCGGGGTCCTGGTCTCCACCCTGCTGGTGGGCGGCTTCACCTGGCTCTGTTTCCGGCTCCTTGATCTGGAACTGCCCCTGCTCCACTGCCTGCTTTTCGGCGCCCTGATATCGCCCACCGATCCCATCGCCGTGCTGGGGATCATGAAGAAGGTGGGTGCGCCCAGGGCCCTGGAGACCACCCTCACCGGCGAATCCCTCTTCAACGACGGCATGGGCGTGGTGGTCTTCCTGGCCCTGCTGTCGCTTCTGCAGGGCAGCGGCGCGCCGGACTATGGTTCCATTGCCATCCTGTTTCTGGTCGAGGCCGGCGGCGGCATCCTCTATGGTGCGGCACTCGGGTATCTCTGCTACTTCTTTCTCCGCCAGGTGGACCGCTACCAGGTGGAGGTCCTGCTCACCCTGGCCACGGTCATCGGCGGCTACCGCCTGGCCGAGATCCTCCACGTCTCCGCTCCCCTGGCCATTGTGGTGGCCGGCCTGCTGGTGGGCAACCATGGCCGTCACTTCGGCATGTCGCCGCTTACCCGGCGCCACCTGGACACCTTCTGGGAACTGGTTGACGAGATCCTCAACGCGGTGCTCTTTGTCCTCATCGGCCTGGAGATCATGATCCTGCCCCACGACAGCCGGGCCCTCCTGGCGGCGCTGCTCCTGATCCCGGCCGTTCTCCTGGCCCGCTTCCTTTCCGTGGGCGCCACGGTCTCCCTGCTGCGCGGCTTCCGCCCCTTTGCCAGGGGTACGGTCCGGACCCTCACCTGGGCCGGTCTGCGCGGCGGCATCTCGGTGGCCCTGGCCCTTTCCCTGCCGGCCGGGCCGCACCGGGATACCATCGTCACCATCACCTACGCAGTCATGGTCTTCTCCATCCTGGTCCAGGGGCTCAGCGTCGGCCGCCTGGTCCGCCACTTCATGGCCGCGGCCGGCGGCCAGCTTGCCGGGACCGGGCAAGAACATACATCGGATGATAGGTGAGGCGGACGCCCCGATGGTCGGCAAACCGCTGTTCATAGTCCTTTTTGAACAGGGTCAGCCTCGTCCTGGACCAGGTGGTGCGGACAAGGGCGTTGACCCCGGTCTCGCGCAGATGACGGAGCATGGCGTCGGCATCGGCAAAGCCCATGGTCTCCAGTCGCTCCTGCCGTATCGTCACCGTGAAATGACGCGCCACCGTCGTGCCCAGGGTGGCGAGATCGGGATAGTCGAGGCCCAGCCCGGTCAGCTTGCGGATCTCGCGCAGGTTCTCCGGCCCGTACATGGAAAAGGCGAGAAAACCCTCCGGCTGCAGGTGTCGGGCCAGCCGCGCCAGGGTGGCCTCCAGGTCGTGGAACCAGTGGAAGGTGGAGGAGGAGATGATCAGGTCATAGCGCCCGTCCAGGTCCAGGGTCTCGATATCGCCGGCCAGAAATCTGATCCCGGCTCCGGTATTGCCGCAGCGTTGCAGGACCGTCTCCCGGAAGGACTCCACCAGGTCGTTGAGCACCAAGGTCCGGATGGAAGGGCACTGCGCCAGCAGCCTCCGGGTGAGCAGGCCGGTGCAGCAACCGATTTCCAGCACCTTTTCCGGTGTGGTGCAGCCGGACTCGGCCAACAGTGCCAACAGCCGGTCCGCGACCCGCTGCTGGATGGTGGCCTGGCGGTCGTAGGTGGCGGCGGCCTGTTGGAAACGGCGCCGGATCTGTTGTTTGTCGATCAGCATGGAGCAGGGCAGCGGAATTGAAGGAAGCCGGGAGATTGCCGGGCAGGGCAGGGGAAGTGTCACGGTTCAGGGATGGCGGCAACACGATTGACAGTTGTCCTCCAGGAGTTCGTAATAGTTCACCCCTATCAGCAACTACCTGAAAATGAGCAATACTTTTGGTAAAAGTTCAGCAGTGCGTCAGCTGTGCGTGATCGTGGCTGGCCGCTATAGTCCGCGCTATGCGGCCAGCCGCGAGCGCGTGCAGATGGGGTGCCGCTGAATTTTTCTACGTTTCCTGTGAAGGCCTGTGCTACAGCTCTGTCCAGTACTCTTCGGGCATCTCGCAGGCCAGGGCCAGGGCGCCGTCGGCGCCGCCGAACAGGGGGTCCTCAACGGTTTTGATGGTGGTGGGACCATACTCGCCAATGGTCTTTTCCAGGTAATCAGCCAGGCCGCGGATCTGGCTGCCGCCGCCGGCCAGGATGATGTTTTCGCGGATGGCGTCCTGGTATTCCGGGTCGAATTTGGCGATCAGTTCCAGGGTGGTCTCGACAATGGCCGGCAGGATGCTCTCGCAGGCGCGCTGCATCTCGTCGGTGATGTCATGGAGGGTGGATTTGCCCTCCACCGGGATCTCCACCTTGACCTCCCCGGGCGGTTCGCCGACAAAGCTGTGTTCTTCCTTGAACCTGCGGACCATGTTGAGGGTGAAGTCCGCCTCGGGATAGCGTTCGCGCAGGAAGCTCTCGAGCTGCTGGTCGATATAGTCACCGGCGGTGAGCACGGTGCGCTGGTCCTCCTCGGCGGGAACGGTGCCGTGCATGATGCAGAAGTCGACGGTGCCGGCGCCGATGTCGATGACCATGGCGTTGTCCAGGGCCTCCACCCCGTAGGCCACGGCAAAGGGCTCCGAGACCACGAGCAGGGATTCGGCAAACTCGGCCACCGCCTTTTTGAGGGCCACCTTGTTGACCTTGAAGGACTCGGCCGGTACCCCGACCACGGCCCGCACCCTGGAGTCGTCGCTTTCAGGTCGGACCAGGGAGAGCAGGTGGCGGATCAGTTCCTTGACCGCCTCCTCGTCCCGGGCTGTGCCTTCCTTGATCACGCCGTTTTTCAGCGGCCGGTAGATATCCAGGGACAGCCGGTGCGCCACCGCCTCCTCGCCGAACAGGACCGGTTTTCCAACGACCTTGCGGGCGATGAAGTCCCGGGGCCAGCCCACATAGCTCTCCACCCACTTCCTCTTGCCGTTATCGGCGGCAATGGCGCTGCGGGAGGTGCCCAGGTCGATGCCGACCAGGAGCTTCTTGTTCTTTTCAGCCGCTTTTGTTGCCGATTTCTTTGTCATTCTTCTCTCCTTTGACGACCTGGATATGGCGTTGACTGAGGTAACGGGTGATGCCTTGCTGCAGAAACAGGGAGATCTGGTCGCGGTAGCTTTCAGTGCCGAGGCTCAGTTCCTCCTCCTGCTTGGTGATGCAGGAGATCTCCACCAGCACGCTGGGCGCATCCACGCCCAGCAGGACCACGAACGGCGCGATCTTGGTGCCGGCATCGCTGATCTTCTTATCATATTTTTGCATATTGGAGAAGAGGCTCTGCTGGATGGTGGCGGCCAGGGTGGCGGATTCCTGTTCCTTGAGCAGGTCGCCGATCTTGCGGATCATGTTCCTGAAGTCACCGGTCTGGATATCCGAGCCGCGGTTTTCCTGTTCGGCCAGGCGCAGGGTGTAGAGGTCCGACGGCGGCCCGAAGTAGTAGGTCTCGGTGACATTGGACTCCTTCTGCGGCAGGGCGTTGATGTGCAGGGAGATGAAGAGGTCGGTGTCATGCGTGTTGGCAAACCGGACCCGCTCGGCCAGGGAGAGGAAAGTGTCGTCATCACGGGTCATGAGGACCCGGTAGTTGCCGCTCTGCTGCAGCCGGTCGCGCAGGCGCAGGGCGATGTCGAGGACAATGTCCTTTTCCATGGTGCCGTGACTGCCGATGGCGCCCGGATCCTTGCCGCCGTGGCCGGGATCGATGACAATGGTCTGCACGCCCAGGCCGAACACCGCACTGAGGCGGACCGAGTCCGAATTGAGCAGAAGATCATAGTCGAGCAGGCGGCCGGCGTCCAAGGGAACGGCCGGCAGGGGGGCGCTCACGATTTTTTCTGCCGGTGGCGGCGCCAGGGGGGCATGGGTATAGCCGGAGAGGATATCCGGCCAGGGCAGCATCGGAGCCGGTTCGGCCAGGGCCGACGGTTCGGCGGCAGGAGTCCTGTCGGGCAGGGGAGAGAAGCGCCCTGTCACGAGGGCCAGGCTGACAAGGAGGATAAGCAGAACAGGCACCGCTGTCCTGCGGCGCCGGAGTATGGCCCGGCGGCGGACAGAGGCGGGCGAGCCGGCGCCGATCTTCAGGTTCTCCTCATAGACCCCCTGCAGGATGACACTCTTGACTCTCTTGCTGTCCGCGTTTGCCATGGATGTGATGCAACGGGTTTTCCGGCGGACGAAAACAACGTGTCTGCCGGTAAGCGGTCACAGGCGCCGCATCTTCGCACGGTCGCTCCTGTCCGCATAGTAGGCTATAGCGGCCAGGAGCGACTGCACAAACCTGCGGCGCCTGAGACCGCTTACAAAAACGAGGTTGAAAAATCGTGACGTTGTGTACCCTGTGATCGGTTACGCCTGCCGGTTTCCCGGAGGATAGGAGAGCGAGGGAAACCTCAATGGTGCGTGCCGGGAATTCTTTGAAAAACCCCCGCAATTCATTATATGGGCAGGGTTATTTCCTGTCAACCGCATCTTCCCTGAGCAGGGTGTGCCAGGCCGGAATCCGGTAGAAGGGGAAATGGGGCCAGCGGCGGGTGACGGTCGCTGTCCGGCCCCAGGCCCGGAGCTGGTTGCGGGCCGGAACGATACGGTCGCGGGAGGTGATGATCCTGAGGGTAAAGATGTCCCGGCCAGGCCCCTGCCGCCTGCAGGCCGCCCGCAGGCCGGCCAGCTCGCTGCGCAGCTCTCCGGCAGACCGGCGGGGGGCATGGGCCAGGAACCGCTCTGTTTCCTCCTCTTCATCGAACATGGACCTGTGGAAGGCGGCCAGCGCGTCGCTGTCCAGTGCCTTGACGGTGGCGTCAAAGGCGGCCACGGGAATTCCCAGGCGGTCGTCCATGGGGTGGAGGGTCCCGCCCATGGCCGTGGCTTGCGCAAACCGGGAGCGGACAGGAGCGGGCAGGAGGGAGGCTGCCCAGACACCCATGGACCAGGCAATGAGGTGGCACTGCCGGTAGTTCTTCAGGGGGGAGAGATCCGGTACCTCCAGGTCACGGTAATCATAGAGCATGAGCAGATCGTGCCCGTGGCAGGGGATGGTGGCAAAGGGGGCAGGGGCCATGCCCCAGCCGGCCATGAACAGGATACAGTCGGCCTGCCCGGTTCGTTGGAGCCAGTGACCGCGCATGATCTCAGGACATGGCCCGGGCAATGAGGCCGGGCAGGGGGGCGATCCGGGGCCAGTCCATGGCCGTGGTGAGGGAGAGGCGCAGGCGGGCGGTTCCGGCCGGCACCGTGGGCGGCCGCACCGCATTGACCCAGAACCCCTGTCCGCGCAGGCGCTCTGCCACGCGCACCGCCTGCTTCGCGTCACCGAGCATCACCGGCACGATATTGGTGGAGCCGGCCGTGGTCAGACCATGGTGCCCCAGCTCGCGGCGCAGCTTGCCGGCCAGGCGGCCCAGGGCACGGCGTTGTTCCTGCATGGCCGCAATCCGCGGCAGCAGGAAGAGGAGCCAGTTCAGGCTCACCGGCGGCAGGCCGGTGGTGAAGATCAGGGATCGGGCCGTGTTGATCAGGAACTCGCCCGCCGTGGCCGAAGAGAGGAGAAAGGCTCCCTGTCCGCCCCATGCCTTGCCAAAGGTCCCCACCAGCAGGTCGATCCGGTCCACCACGCCCTGTTCCTCGGCCAGGCCCAGGCCGCGCTCACCCAGGGTGCCCACCCCGTGTGCCTCGTCCACGTAGAGAATGGCCTGCCACGCTTCCTTCAGGCGCACCAGCTCACGCAGGTCGGCCCTGTCGCCGTCCATGCTGAACACCGATTCGGTGACCAGAAAGACCCGGCGGAAATTTCCCCGCTGTCGGCGGAGAAGGCCCTCGAGCCGTTCATAGTCCAGGTGCGGATAGCGGATCAGCCGCGCCCGACAGAGCCGCATGCCGTCGATGAGGCTGGCGTGACAGAGCTTGTCGGCCAGGATCAGGTCCTCCCGCCCGGCCAGGGCGGGCAGAATGCCGATATTGCAGTGGTAGCCGGAGTTGAAGACCAGGGCATGCTCCCGGCCGTAGAGTTCGGCAAGCCCGGTTTCCAGGCGCCGGTAGAGAGCATGGTTGCCGGTCATCAGGCGCGAGGCGGTACTGCCGGGGCCGAAATCCCCGGGCAGCTCCCGGGGATCAAGGCGGCCATAGAACTCGCGCAGCAGATCCGGGTCACAGGCCAGGCCCAGATAGTCGTTGGAGGCCAGGTTGAGGAAACTTCTCTCCCCGATGCGGATACGGCCACCTTCCTCGTGACGTGCCGGGACAACCTGCCGAAGCAGCCCCTGTCTGCGGATTGTCCGCAGCTCACTGCCGAGCTGTTTCTCCAGGTTCACTGCCCGGGGGACCCACCGGCACCATGGTCCGGGATCTGTCTACAGGTATTGCGCATACATGGCCTCGTTGAAGCCCACCAGCAGCCGGTCACCGATCCTCAGTGTCGGGGCGCGCAGGTTGCCGGTGCGGCCCAGGCAGATCCTGAGGATCTCTTCCCGGTCGTCCTTTGCCGGGTCAAAGACCTGGAACTTTTTCCCGCGTCCGGCAACGATCTCGGACGCGGCCGAGAGCAGCGCCCAGGCGTCGTCACCGGCGATTTTCTGTTTCCGTGCCTCCACGGCTTCCCTGATTTCGATTCCCCTGTCGTCAAACACCGCCTGTGCTTTGGTGCATGACCCTCAGCCCTTACGCAGGTAGGCCCAGTCGATCTTCATGAAGCTTCTCCGTTATGCGATGAGATTGTGGTTTGCGGTGCCTGGACGGTACCAGAGCTCCGGGAACGATGTCAAGCAGGCTTGTGCAGGCAGCAGTGCCGATGGAGAGGCCGGGGCTTGCACCATCGGCGGGTCGGAAACCCGGTGATCCGTCACCTTTCACTGCCTTCCCAGGCCGGCGGCATGAAAATGGCGCCGGACCAGGGTGATGCTCTGGCGGACCTGTTCCGTCTCCAGGGTGCAGACCTGGGCGATCTCCTCAATGGTCAGGCCGCCGCGGGTCGAGAGATCCAGCAGGATTCGGCTGAGGGCGGGCAGGTTCAGGTAGATATCTGCCAGGCGCCTGCGGTGACGGTCGCTGGTGCGGATACTGGCCTGTTCGAGATCCAGGGCGGTAATGAGTTCATCCTCGAAGCCCGGCTCCAGCAGGTAGACCTCGGGATGATCGCCCTCCTGCCGGTAGGAGATGTCGTCGAGGTCTTCCCAGGGGATCAGCTCCCCTTCGGCGTCGATGGTGTATTTTTCTTCCAGGGCCCGCATCTCGTCCCGAAGCACCTCGCCGATATTCACCCCCTGCAGGGAAACAGACTCACGGCTGATGATCTCGTCGAGCAGGGTATTGGCCTCCCTGAACATCTCGATCTTGATCCTGTTGACGTCATCGGGGGTGGCCTTGCCGAACCGCTGGCAGACCCGGAGATAGACCTCGTCGGTCAGGTCGTCGGCAGAGTACATGCCCGGCCGGATGTCACCCTGGATCTCCGCCGTGCGCAGCCGGTGGGCACAGTAGTGTTGCAGTTCGGAGAGAAAGGCCGATGCCAGGCCGGTGCAGTCGCTGTCTGGTTGCCGGTCCGGAGCGGATTTTTTTTCCCTGTCCATGCTGATCCCCCTGGTTGAAAAGATAAATGATCCAAAATGGTGTCCTGATGAACCCTGCTCTTTTAATGGTAAGCACGCTCCGCTCCGGCCGCAAGGCGCAGGCGCGGCCGGAGCGGATGGCATTCCCTGCAAGAAAACAAGAGATGATTTCAAAAAAAATTTTATCCGTGATACAATTTTCTCATAACAGCCGCCGGATAGGGTCATGTCGCGTGCGTGACCGCCGGGGGCGGGAGTCTTGGTTTCAGGAAGGATTGCAACGGATGGAGGGGTCCATGGGTGAGGCAACGTTTCAGGTGGTTTTTCTCGGCAACCTGCGGCCCGGTACAGTGCCGGAGGCGGCCATCGACAGCCTGGTCTCGGTTTTCGGCCTTGACCGGAGCCGGGCCGAGGAACTCGTCGGCGCCGGACGGCAGATGATTGTCAAAAAGGGGGCAACCCGGAAACAGGCCATGGCCATCCGCCAGCGCCTGGAGCAGGCCGGCCTGCTCACCAGGATGGTGGAGGAGACGGCCGACACGGCGGGAAGCACGCCTGAACAGAGCACCGCCGCGGCTCCGGCCAAGGCCCCTCCGGTTCCCGGCCGGGCAGCAGAGCGGGCCGCCAATCCCTATACCGCGCCCAGGGCGAAACTGGAAAAGAAGCAACGCGCACCGGCCAGGGCATCGGAACCGGCACGGGTACCGGCAGGCCATGGCTGGCGCTGGATCACCGGGGCCATCACCATGTTCCTGGAGCAGCCCTTCACCTGGGTCGGCGCCATTGTCCTCATGTACCTGGTCATCTTCGTTGTCAACATGGTCCCCGTGGCAGGACCGCTGATCGGCTACCTCATCGGCCCGCTCCTCACCGGTGGCCTGATGATCGGCGCCCATGAGCTGAACGGCGGCGGACGGCTGAAGATCAGTCATCTCTTTGCCGGATTCTCGCACAACCGCAATCAGCTCCTCCTGATCGGCGTCATTCTCTGCCTGGCCGGCGCGGCCGGTATGCTGGCCATCTTTCTGTTCACCGGCAGCATGTTCGGACTCAGCGGCGGCCAGCCTCCCCGCATCGGCTCTCCGCCCTCCCTGCCCCCCGGGGTCACCGCCGGCAGCATGCTGCTCTTTGTCCTGGTCGGCCTGCTCGTGGGCACCCTGTTCATCATGGCCACCTGGTTCGCCTCGGTCCTGGTGGCCGTGGAGGACTATACCGCCATCGAGGCCATGAAGACGAGTTTCAGGGCCGTGGGCAAGAACTGGCTGGCCTTCCTGGTCTCCAGTCTCTCGTTCCTGCTCCTGGCGGCGGGCGTGGGGGTGGTCATCGGGATAGCCGTTGCCATTCTTGGCAAGATCGTCTCGTCGCCGGCGGCCATGATCTTCATGCCCCTGCTGATGGTGGTGCTCATCGGCCTGCCCGCCGCCTGCATGGGCATCATCCTGGTCTACACCAGTTTCCGGGATATCTTCTATAGCTGAACAGGGCCTCCGGCCGGACCACCATGTGCGCGCGTCTCGACACCTGTCACCGCTATGAAACCCCGGAAGGCATCGAACTCGAACTCATCCTGGCCGGGCCCCTGGTACGGGGCCTGGCATGGGGCATCGATTTTTCAATCCGGGCCGTCGCGTATATCCTGTTCCTCTTTCTGCTCTCGCTGCTGGGGGGAGTCGGCCTGGGACTGCTGCTCATCGGCATGTTCCTGGTGGAATGGTTCTATCCGGTGTTCTTCGAGATGCGCTCGGGCATGACACCGGGCAAACGGATCTTCGGCCTGCGCGTCATCCATGTCGACACCACGCCCCTGAGCTGGTCCGCCTCCCTGGTCCGCAACCTGCTGCGTGCCGCCGATTTCCTGCCCTTCCTCTATACGGCCGGTTTTTTCTCCATGCTGATGAACCAGCGGTTTCAGCGGCTCGGCGACCTGGCGGCCGGTACCATCGTTGTCTACACAGCCCCGGAGGAAGAGCAGGATGTCCGCCTGCCCCGGGCCACTGCCCGGCCGCTCCCCTGGCCGCTGCGCCTGGACGAGCAGCGGCTGATTCTCCAGTTTGCCGGGCGCTGGGACCAGCTTTCCGAGCAGCGGCGCAGCGAGCTTGCCGCACTTCTTGCCGAATTCACCGGCAAGTCGGCGCCTCCGGAAGAGGTCCTGCTTGCCCATGCCAACTGGCTGGCCAGGGGGCGATAACCATGCACCAGCAGCAGTTCGAGGTTCGGTACGCATCTCTCTGGAAACGGCTCGAAGAGCTGCTGACGGCCCTGGAAAACGGCAGTGCCCGCGAGTCCCGCCGGGACGGAGCCGGATTTCCGGCCCTCTACAGGCAGGTCTGCAACCACTATGCCCTGGCCCGCAGCCGCTGCTACACCCCGGACCTGGTAACCCGCCTGCACCGCCTGGTGCTGCGGGGTCACCGGCAGCTCTACCGTTCGCCGAGGCTCCGGCCATGGATCATTATCGATTTCATCGGCCGTACCTTTCCCCGCACGGTCCGCCTCAACGGCCGCCTCTTCTGGCTTGCCTTTGTCCTTTTCTTTGCCCCGGCCGGGATCATCGGCATCAGCGCCTACCGGGACCCGGCCGTGATCTATTCGGTCATGGACCAGGACCAGGTGGCCCGCATCGAGTACATGTATGATCCTCTGAACAGAAAGACGGGACGGGCGCCGGAACGGACCTCGGCAACCGATGTCCGGATGTTCGGGTTCTACATCTACAACAACGTCTCCATCGGCTTCCGTACCTTTGCCGGCGGTATCTTCCTGGGGCTTGGAACCCTGTTGTTTCTCCTCCTCAACGGCCTGTTCCTGGGAGCGGTGGCAGGGCACCTGTCCCACCCGCCCCATGCCGCCGTCTTCTGGCCCTTTGTCTCCGGCCACGGCGCCTTCGAGCTGATGGCCATCGTCATCAGCGGCACCGCCGGTCTGGTCCTGGCCCGGGCCCTGCTGCGGCCCGGTGTCATGACCCGCCCGCTTGCCCTGCGGCGGGCGGCGCCCGAGGCCCTGCAACTGATCATGGGCGCGATGGTGCTGTTCATCATCGCCGCCCTGTTCGAGGCCTTCTGGTCACCGTCGTCCGTGGCGGCGCCGGTCAAGCTGGGCGTTGCCGCGGTGAACTGGCTCCTGGTTCCTCTCTACCTGCTGCGGGCGGGAAAAAACGTAAAAGTATCACTATATTCAGGTGGTAGCCGATATCGGTGAACTGTAACGGGAAAGCGGAATGAACCTTGACGCCATCACGGTCCGCCTGCGGCCGCGTACCGACTGGGAGGCCATGGACCTCGGTTTTGCCCTCGGCCGACGCTATTTCCGGAAGCTGTGGCTCCTGTGGCTCTTCACCGGCCTGCCGCTCCTGCTCCTGGCCCTGCTCCTGTCGAGGGCGGGTGCCGCCTGGGGGGTGCTGCTTCTCTGGTGGTGTACGCCGCTGTGCGAGCCGCCCCTGCTCTTCTGGCTCAGCCGTTCCCTGTTCGGCGACCAGCCCACCCTGTCCGGGATGCTCCGCCGCTGGCCGCGCACCGTTCTTCCCAGCCTGGCCGCCAACCTCACCTGGCGCCGGCTGCATCCGGAACGTTCCTTCCTGATGCCGATCCTGCTGCTCGAAGGGCTGTCCGGCCAGCGGAGAAAGGAACGTGTCAGGGTGCTGGCCAGGGGTCAGGGCGGGGCGTTCTGGCTCACCGTCCTCTGTTTTTTCCTGCAGGTGATCCTCACCGTCGCCATCCTGATCGTGGCCAGCAGGCTTGTGCCCGAGGAGTTCCGGTACGGCATCGGTGCGGAGTCCCTCCTGTGGAGCGAGGATACGCGACTCCTGGCGGCGGTGTTCCTGTCAGCCTCCCTGCTGGGACCCCTGTACGTGGCATCCGGGTTCATGCTCTACATCTCGCGCCGGGTGGAACTGGAGGCCTGGGATGTGGAGCTGGGCTTCAGGCGCATGGCCAGCCGGCTCGGCGAAGCGCGGGACCGCAACCTGTCCCGGCTGGCCGGAGCGCTCCTGTTCCTTGCCCTGGCCTGGCCGATGGTGTCGCCGGCCCGGGCGGCACAGCCGCCGGTACCCGACCCGGGCCGGGCCCGGAAGATCGTGGCCGAGGTGGTGGCGGCGCCAGAGTTCGGCCACAGCGAGACGGTCTATACCTGGAAACGGATCAGGCAGCAGAAGCAGGAAGAGGAGATTGGCTGGCTGTGCCGGATGCTCCGGCTCTTTGGCCGGGCGCTGGAATCGCTCCACGGCCTTGCTTCGGACCTGCTGCAGGGCTGGATCCGCCCCTTGGCGATCTTTTGCCGGGTCTTTCTCTGGGGTGCGGCCGGTGCCCTGGTTGCCTGGCTGGTCTACCGGCTGGGCCCCGGCAGGGGGTGGCTCGGTGTTCGCACCGGCAGGCAGGCGGCCGGACCGGAGAGGGCGCCCGAGGTCTTGTTCGGTATGCGGATGACGCCGGAAAGCCTGCCCGACGACCTGCTTGCGGCCTGCCGGGACCTGCTCGACAGGGGCAGGCCGCGCCAAGCCCTGGCTTTGCTCTATCGGGGTACCCTGTCGCGCCTGATCCATGATCGTGGCCTGGCCATTGCTGCCAGTGCGACAGAGGTGGAATGCCTGCACCTGGTCCGGCAGCGCCGCGGGCCCGACGAGGCCGCCTGTTTCGGCCGCCTGACCTCCATCTGGCTGCGTACCGCCTACGGCCATGTCCGGCCCTCCCGCCAGGGCCTGGAGGAGCTGTTCACCATATGGTCCCGGACCTTTTCGGAGCAGTCATGAGAGGTTCGGGCCACCCGTGGACCAGGCGTCTGCTCTCCGTGGCGGTCATCGTGCTGCCGGCTGCAGCCGTTGCTGCCTGGTTTTTTGCCAACTATGAACGGAAACCGGTGGAGACCCGCACCCAGGCGTCGGTGGCCGCCCGCCGCAATCCTTTACTGGCAGCGGAGCATTTCCTGGCCCGGGTCGGCATGGCGGTCCGGAGCCACCGGGGCCGAGACCTGCTGATCCGCCTGCCGCCGCCCGGGGACGGGCTGCTGGTCCTCCGGATGACCGGCAACCTTACGCCCTCCCAGGTCGATTCCCTCCTGGCATGGATCAGGAGCGGCGGCCACCTGCTGCTGGCCCCGTCCGCCTATACGGCCGAGGACGAGGAGCCGGCCGGCAGCGGTATTCTCGCCAGGATCGGTGTTGTTCTGCGCCACCGGCAGAACCGTGACTGCGGCTGTGACAGCGACGCAGATGACGGGGCAGCAGAGGGAGCGGCCAATGGTGCCAGGGAGCAGGCAACAGGGAACAGCGGGGAAACCGGGCAGGAAGACCCGGCAGACGGTCCGGTCCGGATCCGCATCGGCGGCCACCAGGTGGCCCTGGATTTTCCGGCATACAGCTATCTCGAGGCCACGGAGCGGCAGCCGGACTGGCGGATCACGGACAGTCGGCAGGATGGCGACTGCCTGCTCCGGTTCGGCATCGGCGCCGGTACCCTCACCGTGCTCAGCTCCATGGAGATCTTCACCAACGACCGGATCGGCAGCCTGGACCACGCCTTTCTCCTGGCCTGGCTGGTGCGGCACAATCACAAAACCTGGCTGCTCTACAGCTCCAACATGGAGGGCATTTTCACCCTTCTTCGCCATCACCAGCCAGGTTTTTTCCTGGCCCTGGGAGTGGCCCTGGTCCTGCTGGCCTGGTCCTGGCAGTTCCGGATCGGTCCCCTGCGGCGGGAGGATCGGCTGGAGCGGCGCAACCTGCTGGCTCATATCGAGGCATCGGGCCGCTTTGCCTGGCGGCTGGACCGGGCAGCCTCCCTGATCGCCGCCAACAGGGAGCATGCCCTGCGGAGATGGGCGGCCCGATGCGCCGGCCGTCCGGGCGTGACTCCGGATGCCGGGCAGATAGCGGCACGATCCGGCATGACACGTACCGTGGTGGAGTGGGCCCTGTTCCGGAAGGTCGGTGACGAGCAGGAGTGTGTGCAGGCTGCCCGCTGTCTGCAGAAACTCGATCGGGCGGACCGGGAAGGAAACCAAGAGAACTGAACAGAGGATGGGGAAGATGAGCGACACCAACCAGGGGGACGGAACCGGTTTCGGACGGCAGGTGGAGGCAGCACAGCGGCTGGAGGCCGAGGTCGCGAAGGTGGTGAAGGGACAGGAGCGGGTGGTGCGCGAGATCGTCGTTGCCCTGGTCGCCGGCGGCCATGCCCTGGTGGAGGGGGTGCCGGGCCTGGGCAAGACCCTGCTGGTCCGGGCCATGGCCCGGGCCGCCGGCAGCCGTTTTCACCGTATCCAGTTCACCCCTGACCTGATGCCGGCCGATATCACCGGCCACACCATGTTCGAGCAGGAGAACAGGCGGTTCGTGGTCCGCAGGGGCCCTGTATTCTGCAACTTTCTCCTGGCCGACGAGATCAACCGCGCCCCGGCCAAGACCCAGGCCGCCCTGCTGGAGGCCATGCAGGAACAGCAGGTCACCATCGAGGGCAAGACCTTTCCCCTGGAACGGCCGTTCCTGGTCATGGCGACCCAGAACCCGGTCGAACAGGAGGGAACCTATCCCCTGCCCCAGGCCCAGACCGACCGGTTCATGTTCAAGATCTTCATCTCCTACCCGGAGGAGGAGCAGGAACTGCAGATAACGAGGCAGGTGACCCGGGACGCGGTGGGCGACAGCCTGGACCTGGAGCCGGTACGGCCGGTGCTCACGCCCCCCGGGATCCTTGCCATCCAGGAGAGCGCGGCCGGCCTGACCGTGGATGAACAGATTGTCGCCTACGTGGTCCGCATCGTCCGCGCCACCCGGGACTGGAGCGGCATCGAGATGGGGGCCGGGCCCCGCGGCAGCATCAACCTGCTGCGGGCCGCCCGGGCCATGGCCCTGCTGGAGGGGCGTGACTATGTCATCCCCGATGATGTCAAACAGGTGGCGCCGGCCGTGCTCCGTCACCGGCTGGTCCTGTCGGCCGACCTCCACATCGAGGGGTTCACGCCGGACCACGTCCTTGCCGAGCTGCTGGCCGCAGTCGATGCGCCAAGAGTATGACTCCCGCTTTCCGCCTGCCCGCAGCCTCGTTCCTGCTGGCGCTCCTGGCCCTGCCCGCGCCCTGGTTGCCGTGGTACGGGGTGCTCTGGGGCGGGGTGGCCTGCCTGCTGGCCGGGGCGGTCCTGTTCGATGGCGTCCTTGTCCTTCGCACGGGCAGCGCAATTTCACTCGCCCGGACCATTGCCACCAGCCTGCCTGTTTCGGCACCCTCTCCGGTGACCCTGACCCTGACCAATATGGACGGGCGATTTCTTGCCCTGACCGTGCACGATCTCCATCCCGATACCTTTACGGCCACCGGTCTTCCCGCCGACCTGGCCCTGCCACCGGGGAAGTGGGGCCGGATCCGCTATACCGTCACGCCCGGTCGACGGGGCCGCCACACCTTTGCCGGCGCCGAGGTGGGCATTGTCAGCCCGCTTGGCTTCTGGCGGCGCAAACGGTTCCTGCCCTGCAGCGATACGGTGCGGGTGTTCCCGGATTTTCGGAGCATCAGCCGGTTCACCCTGCTGGCGGTCAGCCACGATCTCGGGCAGATGGGGATCAGGAAGATGCCGCGCCGGGGGACAGGGGGAGAGTTCCACCAGCTCCGCGAGTACCGCGACGGCGATGAGTTGCGCAATATCGACTGGAAGGCAACCTCCCGGTATCAGCGGTTGATCTCGCGGGAATATCAGGATGAACGGGATCAGCAGCTGGTCTTCATGCTGGATTGCGGCCGGAGGATGCGTCATCTCGAGGCCGGCACCAGCCTGCTGGACCAGGCCCTGGCCGCGGTGCTGCTCCTGGCGCACGTGGCGGCCCGCCAGGGAGACTCCGCCGGGATGTACAGCTTCGGCGGCACGGAGCGGTGGATTCCGCCCCGGAAAAGTGGTGATTCCGTGCACCGGCTGCTGGAGCAGACCTTTGATCTCCATGCCACCACCAGCGCCGCGGATTATCTGTCTGCCGCGGCCAGGGTGTCGGCGCTGCAGCGGCGGCGTTCACTGGTGATCATGGTGACCAGCAGCCGGGGCGAGGATCAGGACGATGTCCTCCAGGCCGCCCTGCTGCTCGCCCGTACCCACCTGGTCCTTGTCGCCGACCTGCGTGAATCGGTTCTCCACCGGGTCCGGAGCGGCCCGCTCACCTCATTCGAGGATGCCCTTCGTTACCAGGCGCTGCTCGCCTATCTTGACCGGCGCACCGCCCTGCGCCGCCTCTTCACCCATCACGGAATCCAGTCCCTGGACGTCACCGCCGCCGGCCTGCCCGCTGCCCTGGTCAACCGCTACCTCGAAATCAAGGCCTCCGGCAGGCTTTAGCCAGGGATTCAGCGGGAAGAAGATATCCTTCCCATCTCTACCCGAACAGGGTACGTATCCTGGCCTGGATGCTTTCCGCTGCCTCCCTCGGGGTGGCAAAGTCTGCCGGTTGCCGGATGGGTCGGCCGATGACAATATAATCGGCGCCATTGCGGAAGGCCTCCTCCACGTCCACGGTGCGTTTCTGATCGTCGATGTTCCTGACCGGCCGGATGCCCGGTGTGACGACGATGAGACGGTCCCCGAGCTCCTCCCGGATAACTGCCGCCTCCAGGCCGGAGGAGATGATGCCGTCGCAGCCGATCTCCAGGGCCCGTCTCGCCCTGGACAGAACCAGGTCCTTGACATTCACCTTGAAACCCAGATCCTCCACGTCGCCCTGATCCAGGCTGGTGAGAACCGTGACCGCCAGGATACCGAGATCGCCCTTTTCCTCGACCGCGGCCCGAAGTATGGAGTCGTTGCCGTGGACCGTGGCGAACGAGACGCCATACTTCTTCAATTCGTGCACAGCGGAACGGACGGTCTGGGGAACATCGAAGAACTTGAGGTCGACAAAGACCTTCTTGTTCCGGTCAATGAGCCACCTGACCAGCTCGAAATAGCCGCCCGCCATGAAGAGCTGCAGGCCGACCTTGTAGAATGTTACGGCGTCACCGAGGTGGGTGACGAGTTTTTTGGCCTCCTCGGCGCCGGAGACGTCCAGGGCGAAAATAAGCCGGTCCTGCGGTGGGATCTTCTTGGTGGAGAGATGGTTGTCCTGCATGGATATTCCGTTGATCGTCAAAGATAAGGAAGGAGGCCGGGGTGGATGTTGTCGCCTGGCCGGCCCGGGAAACGGTCAGCCGACTATATTCCACAACACCCCACATTGCCACGAAAAAAAGGGGGTCCCGGAGGACCTGGCTGGTAAGGCTGTTTTGGTGCGGTTGACCGGAACAGATCTCTTCAGTGCAGTCGGCCGGCGAGCATGGCGGCCGCCAGGGCAACCAGGCACCATAAGAGAATTTTTATCCACCCGGGAGCAGGTTCTCTCTTTTCCTGACGATAGCGCGCATTGATTCCGGGCGTGTTCCCGGGTCCTGTGGAATCCTCTGGCGTGAGCAGCCAGCAGGCGATTTCTTTCCATCTGTTCGTTTCTGCCATTTTCGCCTCCCTCGACGGAATCCGGATTTTTCTCCTTTACAGTGATTCCATATCCGGGTAGCTCTGTACAGATACACAAAAATGGAAAAACAGGGGGAACAGATCCTGGGAAGGGGTATGGAATACCGGTATATCCAACTGGCGAACGAGATCGAGGAAAAGATCAACGCCGGTGCCTATGCGGTGGGAGAAAAACTGCCCTCTCTGCGACGGGTGCAGCGGGAAAGGGCTGTCTCGCTCTCCACGGTCTACCAGGCATATATTGAGCTGGAAAACCGCGGGGTAATCGAGGCGCGGGAAAAATCCGGCTATTATGTCCGCCCTCCGGTCCGCGATCTTCTGCCTCTTCCCTCTTCGGGCAGGGTAAGGCCCAGACCCCTGAAGGTGACGGTCAATACCCTGGCCGGTCTGCTGCAGGAAAACATCGATAAACCGGACCTGGTTCCCTTTGGTACCGCCATTCCTGATCCCGAGTTGTTACCTGTCCGGCAACTTTCCAGGATCGCAAAGGAGACAAGTGCCTCCTATCTGCTGACAAAAGGCGGGACAGGCTATGGTTCCCCGCTGGGACAGGCGGAACTCCTGCGGCAGATAGCGCGACGTACGGCCGCCCTCTACGATGGCCTGCTCTTCGGAGAGATGATCATCACTGCAGGATGCCTGCACGGGGTGGAACTCTGTCTGCGGGCAGTCGCCTGTCCCGGGGATATCATTCTGGTGGAATCTCCAACCTTTCTCTGTTATCTGCAGCTCATAGAAGATCTGAACATGCGGGTAATAGAGATTCCGGCCGATCCACGCCGGGGGGTTGATCCAGTGCTTCTTCGGGATACCCTGGAGGAATACAACGTCCGTGCGGCACTCTTCAATTCGAACTATCCCAACCCCCTGGGCTACGAGATTCCGGCTGACAGAAAAGAGGAGATGGTTCGCATCTTCCAGGGGCACAATATTCCTCTGATCGAGGATGACATTTATGGTGATCTTCATTTCGGTCCCTCCAGGCCGTCAACTTTCAAGCAGTTCGACGAGAGGGGGCTGGTGCTCTACTGTTCCTCCTTTTCCAAGACCCTGATTCCGGATCTCCGGGTTGGTTGGACCATACCGGGCCGGTTCACGGAAAAGGTAAAACGCCTGAAGTTCAATTCCATGCTTGCAACTTCCAAGCTGAACCAGCTCATCATCGCGCGCTTCCTCGAAAGTGGTGCCTATGAGCGGCATCTGCGCAGGATGCGCCATGCCCTGCGAAACCAGGTCGGCAACATGACCAGGGCCATCGCCAAGTACTTTCCTGAACATACGAAGGTGACATCGCCAGCCGGAGGCCTGTGTCTGTGGATACAGCTTGGTGACGGAGTGGACAGCCTGGAGCTCTTTGCCCGCGCTGCGGCGCACAACATCTCTCTTTTGCCCGGCGCGGTCTGCTCGGAAACCTCACAGTATCGTAACTGTATTCGCCTGAATTGCGGAATCCCGTGGAATGCAGATGTTGAAAAGAGTATCGCCACCCTTGGCCAGCTCGTGCAAACGGCGGCTACCCCTTCCTGGTGATGTTTTTTGCGCAAAAAACATCACCAGGAAGGGGTAGCCGCCACGTGACCGTTGATTTTTTCTCCTCATTCTGGTTAGATGCCCTGTTATACACGACGGTATCCGATCATCATCCAGGGAGGGCAGCATGGCACATATGGCGATACCCGATGAAAAGCGGCGCATAGCGCGCATTCCCACCGAAGAACTGGAACGGGTTCTCCTCGAGGAAGAGGAATCCATCCGCCTGCAGGTGGGCCGGTCGCCGGAACAGGCGTTGAAGAATGGCAAGCTGCTCGATATTCACCAGAGCGGCATGTGTTTCATGATGCCGGGCCATGGTCTGCAGGAAGGAGATCTGATCTATATCGATGCGGTGCTCGGCAAGTTCCGCTTCTCCACCGATGCCGTGGTCCGCTGGGCCCTGGGCGCGCAGGTCGGGGTGGAATTTCTCGATTCCATTGCCCGCCAGGCCGCCTTTCTGGCCGAACTCTATGCCTCGAAGATCCTGGACAGCATGGAGGAGGAGCAGGACGACTGACCGGTAAAAGTCCCTGTATTTCAAGGTAGCTGTCGATGGTGATGGAACTCTTCCACTGATCACTCTCCGGCCGGGTGAACCGTAAAGGTCCGGTCCTGCCGCTGTCCCCCCTTTTTTCCTCCCGGGTCCCCATGCTCCTCTTCCACACCTCGGACTGGCATATCGGCCGAGCCCTGTACGGCCGCAGGCGGTATGGGGAGGCGGAACAGTTCCTCGACTGGCTGGCTGGCCGTATCGAGGAAGATGGCGCCGACGCCCTTCTGGTTGCCGGCGACGTCTTCGACACCACCACTCCGGGCAACCGCGCCCTGTCGCTCTACTACCGGTTTCTCTGCCGCGTCGCCGCGTCCCGCTGCCGGCACGTGGTCATCATCGGTGGCAACCATGATTCCCCCTCCCTGCTCAACGCCCCCCGT
>Ga0256840_1001433_pt1 | contig 22451 bp, 17 predicted proteins | sample 355202metaG_FD_185969 | JGI IMG/M metagenome (GOLD analysis project Ga0256840, IMG submission 185969) | Hydrothermal vent microbial communities from Mid Atlantic Ridge, Atlantic Ocean - 355-202 | ecosystem: Environmental > Aquatic > Marine > Hydrothermal vents | place: Atlantic Ocean: Mid...
CTCAAAAATACAAGATAAGACCTTATCCCTTACTCTTACCCCATCCAAATTGTGCAGGTTATTTGTTGCTAGATGCCTAAGGCAACTGGCAATAAATAACCCACCCAGATTGCGCAGATTTTTTGTTCCTGATCAAACTATCTCAAGAGGCGCATAGCCAGCTACGTAACGATTGAGATGGTTTGAGCAGGGATAAAAAAGCCAGCAAGGTGAGTGGGTTATTTGTTGCCGGTTGCCTAATACTTAATTAATGCAGAGCCCCAAGTAAAGCCAGCACCAAACGCCTCTAGCAAAATAAGCTGCCCACGTTCAATACGCCCATCTCTAACACCTTCATTTAAAGCTAACAAAACAGAAGCTGAAGATGTATTGCCTTGATTTTCCAAAGTTAAAATAACTTGATCCATTGACATTTTTAACTTTCTTGCTGTTGCCGCAATAATTCTAGTATTCGCTTGATGAGGAACCAACCAGTCTATATCCGACTTTTCTAAACTATTTGCCGATAAGGTTTCATCTACAATTCGCCCTAATGTGTTAACTGCGACTTTAAAAACTTCATTGCCTTTCATAGTAATAAAGCCTTTTTCAGCTTTATTTTCTTCAGTTGCAACCTGAGGGTTTGGGCAATAAAGTAAATCTTCAAATGCGCCATCAGAATGAATATGTGTTGATAAAATACCAAATTCATCTGATGAATCTAACAGCACTGCACCAGCACCATCTCCAAACAGAATACAAGTCCCTCTATCTGTCCAGTCAACTAATCTAGAACAAAGTTCAGCCCCAACAACCAGCACTTTATCTGCAGCACCTGATTTGATATATTGGTCAGCAATACTTAATGCAAAAATTGACCCAGAACAAGCCGCTTGAATATCAAATGAAACACAGTTTTGAATTTCTAATCTATGTTGCAACATACAGGCTGTACTTGGATAAACCCTATCAGGCGTCCCCGTAGCAACAATAATTAAATCAATCTCCCCCGCTTCAATCCCGGCGGCTTTTATAGCTTGTCTGGCAGCAATTTCAGACATACTAGCTGCAGACTCATTAGGACCTGCAATGCGTCGCGTTTTTATTCCTGTACGCTCAAAAATCCATTCATCATTCGTATCAACTAACTTTGATATATCATCATTAGTCCGTACTGTTTCGGGCAAATAACCACCTGTACCAATTATTTTTGAACAACGCTTCATAGTTACCCTCTATTCTCTAAAGTGACCGCTACCTTATCACTAATTTTACGCGTCACACCTTGCTCTATTTCAATTTCTGCAAGCTGTATTGCTGTTAAAAATGCCAATTCATCCGCGCCGCCATGACTTTTAATCACCAACCCACGTAAACCAATAAAACTTGCACCATTATACAGTCTTGGGTCAATACTTTCTTTAAATAGCTTTAGAACTGGATAAGCAACAACAGCAGCAAGCTTAGTAAAAATATTTTTAGAAAATAATTCTTTTAATTTTGTAGAAAACAGTTTAGCAGCACCCTCAATTGATTTAAGCGCAACATTCCCTACAAAACCATCCGTAACGATTAAATCAACCTTTACCGAACCAGCATTAATAGAGTTACCTTCAACGTAACCTATATAATTCAAGGAAGACGATTCAAGTAGCTTTGCAGCCGCTTTAACCTGTTCATTCCCCTTCATATCTTCTTCACCAATATTCAACAAGCCAATTCTAGGTTCTGCAATACCTTCGACTGCCTTTACAACCTCTTCACCCATAATAGCAAATTGATATAAATGCTCTGCTGTACAGTCAACATTAGCCCCTAAATCAAGTATATGTGTATGCCCAAAAGTAGAGGGTAAAGTTGAAATAATAGCGGGCCTGTCTATGCCTGGAATCATTTTTAATACAAAGCGAGCTATTGCCATTAATGCCCCAGTATTACCTGCACTAACACAAGCGCCAGCCTGTCCATCCCGCACCAAATTAATGGCGACTCGCATTGAAGAATCCTTTTTACTTCTTAATGCAGACTGCGGCTTTTCATCCATTTCAACTTGCTGTGAAGCATGCTGAACAGAGAGTCTATCGTTATATTTTGCAAGAGCATCGACCAGCATTCCATTAAGAACCCCCTCATCTCCAACTAAAATAATATTTAAATTAGGATTTGCAGCTAAGCATTTTAATGAAGCAGGGATGGTTACCTGAGGACCAAAATCCCCTCCCATCGCATCAATAGCAATTGTTGAGCTCACGCCTGAGTTAACTCCAGAAAATTTTATAGGAACCGGTATAGAACTATATCGGTATAAATCAGGTCATATAAACCCAATAAAAGACTAAAGCAACCAGCAACAGATAACCCACCCAGATTGTGCAGATTTTTTACCTCTGCACAATCTGGGTAGGTTATTTATTGCCAGCTACCTAAGAAATTAACGACTACAGTTAATCCCTTATATCCATTTAACTTTACTCTTCGTCGTTCAATACAACTTGACGACCTTTGAAAACACCATCAGGCGTCATATGGTGACGCAAATGAGTTTCACCTGTCATTGGATCTTGAGATAAAGTTTTACTTGTTAAAGTATCATGTGAACGACGTTGTCCACGTCTTGAACGTGTTACTTTGCTTTTTTGTACAGCCATTATTACTCTCCAGTATTTTTAAGTTTAGCTAAAACAGAAAACGGGTTATTAGATTTTACCTGTTGCGGCTCATCGACAACGACATCATTAACATGCCCGTTCACTTCACCTTCAAAGCAATCATACGGATGCTTAGGGAAATCAGGCAATGCCAACAGCAATTCATCCTCAACAAGTTCATTAAGCAAAATTTTCTCATTTTCAATCATTTTAGGTTCGCAATCACTTGGCAATCTATCTGCCTGCTCTAATGATTGAACTAAACCCAATTTAAAATGCGTATCAACAGGAAAAACAAACTGCTCCGCGCACGACTGACACTCAAGAGTCAAATTTGCTTTAATTTTACCCACAATAGTAGGTACCCTTCCTTCTTTATCAAAAGAAAGGTTGATTTCTATCTCCCCTGAGTTATCAAGCAAAATTTCACATAAACGAGGCATCTCATTTATTTTAATTTTACCCAAAAGTTGCTTGCCTCTTTCGGCAAAACTCACTGGATCTATATGAACTGGTAAACGATCTAACATAACCTATCAATTCTAAAGGGTTAATACATTCACGTCAACTGATACAATCGAAAAACAGCTAAACAGTGATATATCAAATCAAATTAAGCCTTTAATTCTCTCCACCAAAGCTCTAAATAACATGAAAGACATCTCCTTTACCTTTTCTTTTAATAAATCGAAGTAAAAATTGCTTTGACTGTTCGTTAGCTAAAGCTCCCAAATGGTTTAATTATAGCACCCGACCAATTCTACAGCTGTAATGATGGAATTATCCCAACAACTCAAAACTTATATCACACTATATTTTTCAATGAATTACAGGTATATTGTGAATTATTTTTTAATATTTTTCGGCTTGGGCTGCCAATCCACCTCAAATAACCATTAAAAACTCTTTCAATACACAAAATATAAGAAAAGTAAAAAATTCACCCATTTGATTTTCAAGGGCTTCCATATTTACAATTTCCATGACTGAAACTGAAGGCGTTATTAAATACAAGTTAGATCACCATAACATAGCCATTGGAAAAACCATTTCAATTGCCGAAATCAATGCTTGGAGAACACTATTATATAAATTAAAACTCATCGGCCAAATCAAAGAAAGATACGATGGCTATGGGTTTGGCAATATTAGCCAGCGTGTTAATCAACCTGCCCCCCATGCAACTCAATTTATAATTAGCGGAACTCAAACAGGGGGAATTGAAACATTATCCCAGCAACATTACTGTCAAGTAATGAAGGCTGATCCACTAAAAAATACAATTTCATCTGTTGGATCAATAAAACCGTCTTCAGAAGCCCTCACTCATGCCAGCGTTTTTCAACAAGACAGTTCCATACAGGCAGTCGTCCATATCCACAGTCCCGAAATCTGGAAACACACTCAGCGCTTACAAATAGCCCATACTCAGGCTAACATTGCCTATGGCACACCAGAAATGGCTATTGCAGTAAAAAAACTAATGCAAACTAGCCAACTAAAATCTGAAAAAATATTTACCATGTTGGGACATAAAGATGGTGTTATTGCTTTTGCTGACAACTTAGAAAAAGCAACGCTTTTATTAGTAAAATATTACACAAAAGCAATTAAAATTGAACAAGGCATAGAATAAAGATAAGATATATAACTACATTAGAATACATTAATAATCATGCCAGAAATACTAATTTACACAGCAAACTTCTGCCCCTATTGCACAATGGCCAAAAGACTATTAGACAAAAAAGGCGCACCTTACTCAGAAATAAACGTTGATTCCAAGCCAGGCCTTAGGGAGAAAATGGTGCAAGAAACTCGCCGCAGAACCGTTCCCCAAATATTTATTGGGGACTTCCACGTCGGAGGTTTTGATGATTTACACGCATTAGAAATAAAGAATGAATTAGATGGCTTACTTGCAACTGGTTAACTTTAGATATCTTGCAATAAACAATTGACTCAAGCAGCTCCAATCTAGGGGCTGCGATACCAATTCTACGGTTACCCTCGGTTACTTTCCTTTATCTGCTTTCAGCTCTACCGCTGGCCTTTTTTAGGCTCACCTTCCTGATTTAAAACCAGCAAACCTGTTATTCAATATTCCCACCCTTTTCTACTACAAAATTCATTAAGATCAGAGTAAGATCAGAGACACTCCTCGCTTTCTCAACGGTGCATATTTATATGTCAAAACTGTTAAAAACTTGCTTATACGCCTTACATATAGAATTAGAGGCGAAAATGGTGTCTTTTTCTGGCTATACCATGCCTTTACAGTACCCTACAGGCATTATTCAAGAACATTTACATTGCCGAGAACAGGCTGGTTTTTTTGATATTTCTCATATGGGGCAGTGCTTTATTTCTGGCCCTTCCGTTGCCAATGAACTAGAAAAACTAGTCCCTAGCGATATTTCAGGCTTGTCTATTGGGCAGCAACGCTACACTCTTTTGACTAACCCTAGCGGTGGCATTATTGATGACATCATTATTACTCGCTTAGCACACGGCTACTTAGTGATAGTTAATGCCGCCTGCAAAGAAAAAGATTTCGCTCATATAGAACAACATTTATCCGCTGAATGTGAATTTAAAGTATTGCAGAACCATGCCTTGTTTGCCCTACAAGGCCCTATGGCAAAAAAAGTGATGACCCAACTTTCTACACCGTCATCTGAACTATCTTTTATGCAAGCCTGTGTAACGCATATTTCTGATATTCCATGCATTATTAGTCGCTGTGGTTATACTGGTGAAGATGGTTTTGAAATTTCTATAGAAAATCAATTTGCCCTGTCTCTAGCTCAACAGATTTTATCTTTTAAACAAGTTAAACCTGTAGGCTTGGGTGCACGCGACACTTTACGTCTTGAAGCAGGATTAAGTCTATATGGTCACGAAATCAATGAAACCATTTCCCCTGTAGAAGCAGGCTTAAAATGGACTTTTCGTCAATATGCTGATAATTTTATAGGCGCCGATATCATTCAGCTTCAGCTAAACCAAGGAGCTACAAGAAAACGAATGGGTCTTATCGTTGAAGGAAAAATACCCATTAGACAAGGCACCAAACTATTTGACAGTAAAAACAACCCTATTGGTATTGTCACCAGCGGAAGCTTTTCTCCATCTTTAAATAAACCAATCGCCCTAGCATTGATCAATAGTGACAATAACGAGCAAACTTTATTCGCTAAAGTTAGAAACCACTTACTGAGCGTTAATAAAACACAACTTCCTTTTACTCCTCACCGCTATCAAAGGTAACTAGCATGTCTTCATCCAAACTAGCTTTAAGCCAACTGGAAATGCGTGGAAACTTTATTCGCCGTCACATTGGCGCCAACCAAACACAAACAGCTGAAATGCTTAGTGTATTAGGGCTAGAAAAGCTAGAAGAGTTAATTGAGCAGGCCATCCCTAGCAATATTCTAAGTGATGAAGCTCTTAAATTAACAGAAAGCATTAGTGAAAGTGCGGTTACCAAGCACCTTAGAAAAATCCGCAATCGAAACAAAGTCTATACCTCACTTATTGGTATGGGCTATTACGATACCCTTATGCCCGCAGTTATAAAGCGGAATGTATTAGAAAACCCAGCTTGGTATACAGCCTATACCCCATATCAAGCTGAGGTTAGCCAAGGCCGCCTTGAAGCCTTAATAAACTTCCAACAAGTGATCATGGATCTAACAGGTATGGAAATTGCCAATGCTTCCTTACTTGATGAAGCGACCGCAGCAGCAGAAGCTATGGCCATGGCTCGTCGACTATCCAAAAACCAATCAGATAACGTTTTTGTTGACCAAGACTGTCACCCCCAGACCATTGCCGTTATGCAAACACGCGCTAAATCACTAGGCTTTAATATAATCATAGGTTGCCCCTATCAAGACCTAGAACAACAAAACTTTTTTAATATTCTAGTTCAATACCCAGGATCTAAAGGTGAGATACACGACCTTAGCCCCATGGTAGATTCAGCCCATAATAAACAAGCTCTGGTTACGGTTGCGGCCGATTTACTTAGTTTAGTTTTGTTAAAATCACCAGCCAGTTTTAATGTAGATATTGTTATTGGAAACTCCCAGCGCTTTGGCGTCCCCATGGGTTACGGCGGCCCACATGCAGCTTTTTTTGCCACCAGAGATAGCTACAAACGTTCTGTTCCTGGTCGTATTATTGGCGTTACCAAAGATAGGCATGGACAACTAGCATATCGCATGGCATTACAAACACGCGAACAACATATCCGTAGAGATAAAGCCACTAGCAATATTTGCACCTCTCAAGTTTTGCTCGCAGTGATTGCAGGGTTTTATGCCGTATATCATGGCCCCAAAGGCCTCTCATTAATTGCTAATCGCGTTCATCGTTACACTCAAATACTCATTTTGGGGCTTAGACAATTGGGATATGAGATACTCACTGTCTGTTATTTTGATACATTTATCATCCACACCCCTCATCGAGCCAAGCTATTATTAAATCATGCTCAGGAACATGAAATTAATTTTCGCTTAATCAATACCGACACTCTCGGTATTTCAGTAGATGAAACAACTAACCGCCAAACATTAAGAAAGATTTGGCGAATATTTGCTACATCGACTGTTGATATTCCAGATATTACCCTTTTAGATGATCAAATTATCGAATGCATACCCCAAAATTTACTACGTACAAATACAATTCTTCAACACCCTGTTTTTGAAAAATATCATTCTGAAACAGAAATGATGCGATATATGCGTCACTTAGCGAATAAAGATATTGCTTTAGATCGTAGCATGATCCCATTAGGCTCATGCACTATGAAGCTAAATGCAGCCACAGAAATGCAAGCATTATCTTACAATGAATTTAGTAATATTCATCCCTTTGTCCCCCTGTATCAATCACTAGGTTATCAACAAATGTTTGATGAGTTAGAGGACATGCTATGTGATTTAACTGGTTTTGATGCATTTTCTTTACAGCCGAATGCAGGCTCTCAAGGTGAGTATACCGGCCTATTAGTTATTGCAAAATATCATGCTGTACGCAACGAAACCCACAGAAACATTTGTTTAATACCCGCTTCTGCTCACGGCACCAATCCTGCCAGTGCTGTAATGGCTGGATTTAAAGTAGTGGTATTAGCTTGTGATGAAAATGGCAATGTGAGTTTGGATGATCTCAAACAAAAAATCAAACAATATCAAAACAACCTAGGTGCTTTGATGATTACCTACCCATCAACCCACGGAGTCTATGAAGAAGCCTTTTGTGAAATATGCGATATTATTCATCAGAATGGGGGGCAGGTTTATTTAGATGGTGCTAATTTTAATGCCCTTGTAGGGCTAAGTCACCCTGGTAAAATTGGTGCCGATGTCGCTCATCTTAATCTACACAAAACCTTTGCTATTCCTCATGGCGGTGGCGGTCCAGGAGTTGGCCCCATTGGTGTGGGCAAACACCTAGCCCCTTATTTACCTGACCACCCTATTATCTCAGGGGTTAACCCAGAAAAATCAGCTTATGGCACAATTGGTACTGTATCAGCTGCCCCCTGGGGTTCAGCCAGCATACTGACCATTGCCTGGGCCTATATTGCCATGATGGGAGCATCCGGCCTAAAACAAGCGACTTTACATGCTATTCTAAATGCCAACTATATCGCTCATCGACTAGCATCTCATTACCCTATTTTGTTCACAGGTAAAAATAAACGGGTTGCTCATGAATGTATTATTGACTGCCGCATGTTTAAAAAATCTTGCGATATTACTGTGGATGACGTCGCTAAACGTTTAATTGATTATGGTTTTCACGCGCCGACCATGTCATTTCCTGTTGCTGACACCTTAATGATTGAACCCACTGAAAGCGAAAGTAAAACAGAAATCGATCGTTTTTGTGATGCATTAATTGCTATTCGACAAGAAATCACTGAAATTGAATCAGGACTAGCTGATACTAAAAATAATGTATTGCATAATGCTCCCCATACACACCAATTATTACTTGAGCAACAATGGAATTACCCCTACTCTAAGCAGCAAGCTTTTTTTCCTGCCGATAAATATCAGCAACATGATAAATACTGGCCACCTATTGCCCGCATCGATAATGTGTATGGCGACAGACATTTATTTTGTAGCTGTCCACCCTTCTCATAATTCAACAACAAAAAGCCAATCAAGGCATAAAACCTTATTAACAGAAGTTGTATTCCTCTGAGTTTATTCTACACTTATTATCAGTATCAAAAAATAACGACTAAAGATCGAGGATTTTATTAAACTCAACGTTATAGGATGTGCTGAGGGACGAAACGCATATTTAGGAACGAGGATTTAATAATACCCAAAAGTATGGCGCAGGGTTTTGGCTTCATAGGCGTGTTAGAAAAACAGGCGCATAGCGGGCTACGTAACTGTTTTTCTAGCATGCCTATGGAGCAAAAAGACAAGTCAGACTTGGGTATTATTGAATCCTCGTTCCTTAGCATGTGATGCGCTTCGTCCCTCAGCACACCCTTTAAATCTACTTTTGAGTATTTTTGAATCCTCGCTCCTAACCAGCACACACTACAACGCCACCTTTCCAAGAGCCCACTCATGACAATTCGTAACAAACTAATTTTAGGTTTTTCTAGCTTAACAGGAATTATTCTTACTCTCGGGCTATTAGCTTGGCTATACCTAGGATGGTTGGAGGAAAATGTTCATGAAATTGTCGACTGGAAAATACCCGCCGTTAAACTTGCTGTTGATGTTCATGCCGGTGCTTATGATGCAACGATAGAACAGTTAAATTATTTATTATATGAATCCCCAGAAACGCATAAACGCGCCAAAGCCGTTTTACAAAAAATGACCCAAGACTTAAACAAAGTCAATAAGATTGGACAACAATTTAACGATCAGGCTTTACTTGAACAAGCGGCTGCAGTACAGCTTAATGTCACCGATTTTGGGCAGCTTTATAATCGGGGTGTACAAGCCTTGCTTAATAATAAAAAAGCCGTCGAAGTCATGGTAAGCAACGGTAAAGCTGTTATAGCAGAAGCGGACTCCTTCGCCTTAAAGCAAGAAGTAGAATATGCCACTTTACGAAAAAACGCTGCCTCTGCCGATAAATTAAATAGTAAAGTACAGAAATATATTTTAGTTAATCACATCAAAGCACTCGCCTACACCATTATTCAACACGAAAAACAGGAACGTCTATTTAAAGACCGTCAATACTACCAACTGATGCAACAAGAGCTACCCGAGCTTATGGGCTTGTATGATAAGTTGCAAAAAATAACCCGTGATAAAGTTGAGCTTAAGAAAATCAGTGTTGCTCGAGTAGCAACGAGTCAATATACTCAAGCCGCTGCCGAGTGGATTAAAAATGATACTGAACTCAAAGCTATTGTTAAAAATATGAACACCATTGCTGCTGACGCACGCCAATCAGCCGCTAATGCCGAGTTAGATGGTTGGAACAAAGCCACGGAAATCGGTAAAAAAACTATTACCTTAGTTTCCCAAGCCAATTTAATGATTATTAGTACCTTGCTTATTGGGACTTTAATTGGTGTAGGGCTCTCAATCATGATTCCCAAAAACATTATTTCTGCAATCAATGCTCTATCCAGTTTTGCACAAAGTTTTGGTAAAGGAAACTTAACTGCCCGCACTCATTTTAAACCCACTGATGAAATTGGGGTTATGGCTCAAAATTTTGATAAGGCTGCCGAAAACCTACAAAATATTATTAGCCAAGTCAGCGATAATGCAGTTGAATTAACTGATCATTCAAAAGCGTTATCCCAAATGGTCGACCAAAACTCCAGTAGCATCCAGACACAGAAGCAACATACTGAACAAGTTGCGACTGCCATGAATGAAATGACATCAACTGTAGAGGAAGTCTCTAGAAATGCCACTCAAGCAGCACAGTCAGCCAGCGAGGCCGATAGCCAAGCTTCTGAAGGTAATAACGTGGTTTCTCAGACTGTGATGTCAATCAATTCACTGGCAAGTGAAATTGACCAGGCCACTTTGGTGATCAACCAATTAGAAACTGATGTAGGTGATATCAGTAGTATTCTTGATGTTATTAGAAACGTTTCAGAACAAACCAACCTACTGGCTCTAAATGCTGCCATTGAGGCTGCAAGAGCGGGTGAACACGGCCGAGGCTTTGCAGTTGTGGCTGATGAGGTTCGTACCTTGGCAAGCAGAACCCAATCATCTACCAATGAAATTCAGACGATGATAGAAAAATTACAATTAGGCGCTCAAAAAGCTGTTGATGCAATGAATGCAAGTCACAAAATGACAGAACAAAGCGTACAACAAGCAAGTGACTCAGGGATAGCTCTTCAATCCATTACTGAATCAGTAACAACAATCAATGATATGAACTCTCAAATTGCAACAGCAGCAAAACAACAAAGCTCTGTGGCAGAAGAGATAAACCAGAGCATTGTTACCATCAGTGATATTTCTGAACAAAGTGTACAAGTGGCAAGTGAAACTTCTCGTGCTAGCCATGATTTAGCAACCTTGGCAAGCAATCTAAAAAGTTCAATAAGTAATTTAACAATTTAACAAATTCAGCTTTTACTCACAATCCGAGCTTCTATAAATATGAGTAAAGGTTCACACTTTAAACAGTTACATGGGATCTAGTTCACCTTATAAAAAGATAGCAATATCTTTTTTTGCAATAAAGGATTAACCTATCTTACGAGCTAGAAAAAAAATGATTTATGAAGAATCTTAAACATTAATTATAAAGATTCGAGGGGAGACCAACATGACTACTGCAACAATTGATATAGACTCACTTAACAAGTTATTTGATAACCAAAAAAGACTTGATGATATTTTTGACTCTGTCTTTGATGAAGATCCTTTTCTTAGCAGCGCAACACCCTTTAGTGATTATGCAAAGAAACAAGAAAAATCATACAATCAAACAGCGAGTGAATACTCACAAAATAACGACATCTTATATGGCACAGGAAAAACAGCTTTAGCCCAGAGAATGCTCAATATGGCTTATTTTGTTCTACCTGCAATAGAATTAGCAGGGATATATTATGGCATCAGCTATTTTATGTAAATTGTCAGCCATACTACGGATCAACCCCAAATTTATTGCAACAATTAAAGGTGCAAAACTTTTAGGCTGATTAATATAAAACAAAGCTAGCAACTAAAAAGTAGGGTGGGCAGTTTTTTTGCCCACCATCAATGCCCACCCCGCAACACGGCGGACAGAAAAGATTGCCCACCCTACAGCTTATATTCATAGCCTAAAACAACTTAGGAAGCTTAAAAGAATGAACCATGCTTATCCGGTTGTCGCACACATCTACTAGGAGGCTGTCCGAGAATAGAGAACCTGCTACGGAAAAAGCCCTTTTGGCCACTTTTTCCGTTCATTTTCGTTAAATAGCACAACTATTCGCCTCAAATGAACGAAAAAACTGACTCAAAAGGCCTTTCCCTCGCGACGATTTCTATTCTCGGACAGCCTCCTAGATATAGTAGGACGTTCTTCGCAAGTATGAAATTCGGCATAGGTTGGAACGGTGAGATACCCTCGATAGTCATGAACGCCTCGCATTGATTCAAACACTTAACATATTGATGTTGTGTGCGAAAACCGGATAAGCACGGAATGAACTTACCCGCTTTAGAGCCACTGCCATTAAATACAATAAATGGGACGTAGCGCTTTAGCCTGCCTTAGTAGCGTAAAATTGCAGGCTAAAGCACTGCGCCCCGATAAGCTGTTTTTTATAGCCAAATTATAATGATTGGGTATTGCCTTTTCTTTGTAATTCCTTAAACCCTTTTCAGGGTTTAAAAACCAATTCAACCTTTAATTTTCTGCTATTAAAACATCACCTTCTTTCAAAGTTAGCGAATACTGTCCCTTTAATAACCCTTGTAATTCTTTACCAACCATACTAAATCGCCATCCTATAAGCACGGGGCTATCTTTCTCCTCAAACAATAACTTTTCTAAATCTTTACGGCTAGCTAAGATCATAGGGTTTAAAGAGTTCTCATCAGCTCTCAATCGAACAACAGCGGTTAAAACATCTAAGACAGCCTCTTGTTTTGCTGTTTTTTTAGTTGACTTGAGTTTATCAGTCATAGGAATTGGCGACGAATTGATGGCTTTAACAATCAATTGACAAATAACCTTACCATAACGTTTAACTGATCTTTCATTAACACCTCGAATTTGTGCCAATTCATCAACCGTACTCGGCTGTAATTTTGCCAACTCAAGCATCAAGTCATCTCGAACCAACCAATTTTTAGGCCTATCTTCTAATTGGGCTGTTTCCTCTCGCCATTGGCTCAATACCTGAATAATAGACAACTGTTTTCCTGTTAGTCGCTTCCTACCTCTAACTTTTAACCAAGCTTTGTCTGGCGAAATTTGATACAACTCTTTATCTTTTAATAATTCAAAATCTTTATCTAACCAGTCAAGCCGGCCTAAAGTATCTAATTGCTTCCCCATCTCAATATAAATCTTACACAAATAAATAACATCATCAGCTGCATATTGTATTTGATCTTGAGATAGTGGCCTTATACTCCAGTCAGTCCTAGTATGAGCCTTAGAGAGATTTACACCAAAGAAATTAGACACCAGCATTGCATACCCAGGGTTTTCTTGAAACCCTAATAAAGGAGCAGCAATTTGTGTATCAAATACAGGGTATGTCACCTCACCCGTTATTTGATAAAAAATTTCTAAATCTTGACGGCAAGAATGCAAAACTTTAAGGATGCCAGGGTCATTTATAACCGTAAAAAGTGTGGATAAATCAGGCAAAGCGATTGGATCCACACAAACCACCCATTCTGGCGTAGCTATCTGTAATAAACAAAACACAGGGTAGTATGTTTTTTCTCTTAAAAACTCAGTATCTAAAGCTATCCAAGGAGCTTGTTGAATTCTGTTACATAAATCGGGTAATTGCTCGGGCTTATCAATATATTCAATGATCATATTTATTTATAGTTATTTTAACGCTGTATCTTGTCTCTTCTTAAGCGATACTATTTTACATTAATCTAATACCTATTTTTTTATACTTGGTATAAATCACCTTAAAAGGTTAGAAGCCCATTCAAGAATAGAGTCTAGGAGGCTGCCCAAAAGTAGAAACTGTTGCGAGGGAAAGCCATTTTGAGTCAGGTTTTCTACTCTTAGACAACCACCTAGGCATCATCCAAAACTCTAAATAACATTTCTTTAACTGTGTCAGGCTCAAAGGGCTTGTCACAAATACCAGACACACCCGCTTGCTCAATATTACTCAAGCGCGTTTCATTTTCTTCACTCGTTACCATTAGGATAGGAATAAAAGCGTTTTTCATTTCTGTTCTGATATGCTCAATAAGCTCACGCCCATCCATTTCGGGCATATTATAATCTGTTACAATAAGGTCAAAGGCGTCTTGTTCCTGACTAAAAATGTTAACCCCTTCCTTACCATCTTTTGCTTCTGTAATTTTAGAAATCCCCATATTATTTAATACACGGACGATATGCTTTCTAGCCATCGGACTATCATCAACGACTAAAACCCTTACTGCCTCTATATCATAATGTTCAAAAACAATTTCTTTTGGGTCAATATATTCAATCGTATTGCGCAAAGCTCGTTTTAAATCATCATGGTTAAATGGCTTAGGGAGAATGGCAACAACACCTGCCTGTCGAATAGGATCTAAAGCTGAAAACCGTGTTTCACTAGAAATCAGCATAAAGGGGACATCTTTCAATCTTTCTGATGATTTGACCTGTAATACCAACTCTGTTGCGGTCATATCAGGCAAATACATACTACTAATAATTAAATCAGCTGTGTGCTGATTTAACATATCAATAGCTTCACCCCCAGAACTCGCACTTTCAATATTTGACACCCCCTCTTCGATTAAATGATTCATAATCACTTTTAACTGAACCTTCGATGGTTCAATTAAAAGTATAGATAAATCAGTCACATCAATTTGACCATTACAACTCATTATATATACCCTGAGTAATTTATAAACTTAGCCTTGAGTATAGTCGTTAATAATTTTTTATTGCTGATAATACTCATATTGAGTGACAACTACCTTCTAAAATGGTGGTTAGGGCTTGCTTAAACGGGAAGCTAAATTTACACTAAGTATATTCTCAATAAAGCTTGTGCCTATTCAGCTTGTGAGTAGGTGATGATGTAGGAGCGTCCGCCCTCGGCGCGATTAAAATAATGCTCTTTTCTCTGAAGCTTTCAATTATCTTCGCGCCGAGGGTGGACGCTCCTACAAAGCATTTCACTAAAATACTGAATAAATACACTACACTCCTAAAGATTCTTCTTATAAATTTAAGGACAAATTTTGATTCCTGTTGATCTTATCGCTGTATCCACTATTTTAATAAGCTCATTACTGTTATTAGCCAGTAACCGTTTCCCTGCTGATACGGTTTTGTTAGGTGCCTTATGCTTATTATTGGTCACTAATATTTTGACACCGGCTGAGACATTAGCTGGATTATCAAATCCAGGCATTGCAACTATTGCTGCTTTGTATGTTGTTGTTTCTGGCTTACGAGAAACAGGTGCTATTGCTTGGTTAAGCCGCTTATTACTCGGCAAACCTAAAAGCGTTGTTTTAGCTCAAATTCGATTACTTATCTCGGCTGCAAGTATCAGTATTCTCATCAACAATACCCCTGTTGTTGCCATGTTTACCTCTGCCGTGCAAGACTGGTGTAAACGTAGCCAATTTAAACCATCACAGTTTCTTTTACCTTTGAGTTACGCTTCAATTTTAGGAGGAACTTGCTCTCTCATTGGCACCAGTACCAATTTAATTGTCGACAGTCTAATGCGGGAATCTGGCTTGTCTGGGTTTAACTTATTTGGACTAGCGGCGGTTGGTATACCTATTACCCTTGTGGGTTGTTTATACCTTATTGTTGCCAGCCCCTATTTATTACCAAACAGACAAAGTTCTACAGAAAAATTTAATGATGTACGTGAATACCTAGTAGAAATGCAAGTAAAACCAAGCTGTGAACTTGTAGGGCAGTCCATTCAAGAAGCCGGGTTACGACATTTACCTGGACTTTTTTTAATTGAAATTTTTCGTCAAGGCGAATTATTCCCCGTTGTTTCTCCTCACACCATTATTCAGCAAAATGACCAATTGGTATTTGCAGGTGCGGTTGAATCAGTCGTAGAATTAAGGCGAATTAAAGGGCTTGTAGTTGCCTCTGACCAAACCTTCAAACTGCAAGGGAAAGAGCATGAGCGCCGTTTATTTGAAGCTGTTATTTCCGCTGAAAGCCCAGTCATCCGACAAAATATTCGAGAAGCAAGGTTTAGGCATCGCTACAACGCGGTTATCCTATCAATTGCTAGAAATGCTAAAAGAATAAAAGGAAAAATTGGGGATATTCAACTTCAGCCTGGCGACACCCTATTACTAGAAGCCGAGAAAGGTTTTTTATTTAAATTCCGTAATAGTCGGGATTTTTTATTAATCAGCAAACTAAGCAATTCCAATGTTATACGCCATAGCCACGCACCCTTGGCTTTAAGTATTCTGGTACTGATGATTATATTCATGAGTACAGCTACCCTGAATATTTTACAATCAGTAGTGCTTGCTGCTATTGCTATGCTACTCAGTGGTTGTTTAAATATAGAAGATGCACGCCACAGTATTGATTATCAAGTCCTACTGGTTATCGCTTGTGCTTACGGCTTAGGAACCGCTGTTCAAAAAGTAGGTTTAGCTGACCTTATTACCCAGCAAGCATTATTATTATCTGGTGGCGATGTTTGGCTTATGCTAGTACTGGTCTATATTGCTACTGTTATACTGACCGAGACTATCACAAATAATGCAGCCGCTATTATTATGTTTCCTATCGCAGTCAGTGCAGCAAATACTTTAGGCGTTAGCATCACCCCCTTTGCTGTAGCCGTTATGATTGCAGCCTCTGCCAGTTTTATCACCCCCATAGGGTATCAAACAAACCTGATGGTTTTTGGCCCAGGAGGCTATCGATTTATAGATTATATAAAGCTAGGCCTTCCCCTCAGCCTAATTGTGGCTTTTATGGCTTTATTTATAATCCCTCTCGTCTGGCCATTTTGAATTTATAACTAACCTGCTCATAAAAAGACATAGTTAACTTTCTATTGTTAATTCTATACAATAACTTACCGAGTATTTTTAGCTCTTTTGAAAACTCAGTAGCTCATACTTTATTCGTCATTAGCTATATAGTTTTAGCCGCTCAGCGGTTGCTTCTATTGCTCACCCCCCCTTTTAAGGATTCTTAGAATTATCTCAGCACAGCTTATTATTCTAACCTTTACTTACCCTCCAAAACGGATTACAAATAGCCCCTTATAAATTTATAAAAAAAAATAATTAGCGCATAGAATAACGCTAAACTGGCAGCAACCATCGTTAAAAGCAAAAAAAAACAACTTAATTTACATAACTTAATTGAATCTCACTCAACTATCTCACTTAGATTTTTATCAAAAAAGAAGCCATCGTAAAAATCATATAAACCTCATTATATAAAACGAGGAATCTTGATTTTTCAAATACTTACCTTTAATCAATATAACTTAGCAATACCTTCTGCTTCCTTCTGCTATTAAATCAATAAACATTAATAGTTGACTTTTAAGACAAAATCATTCAATTTAACCAACTGGTGTGACTATTCATGTTAAATTCTTCTTAACCATAAAAAGAATAAAAAAGAAAGTCATCCAAAACTAATATTAGTCTTAAATAACATAAATCGTACTCTGTATTACTACAGACTACATTGGAGGAAACATATGAAGAAGCCTTTAAAGAGCTTGCTGATTGCTTCAACTGTCGCTGCTCTACTTTCTGCTCCTGCAGTTTCAACGGCAAACAGCGATGTTGAAAGCTTAACAAAAAACCCAGCTAACTGGGCAACAGCATTAGGTAACTATGCTGGTACTCGTTACAGTAAATTAGATCAAATTACTAATAAGAACGTTAAAAACCTGCAACCAGCATGGTCTTTTTCTACTGGTGTTCTTCGTGGACATGAAGGTGGCCCTCTAGTTATTGGAGATGTTATCTATATTCACACACCCTTCCCAAATACTGTTTACGCACTTGATCAGGCGACTCAATCAGTAATCTGGGAATACACACCTACAATGGATGCAGACGTCACAATTCCTGTTATGTGTTGTGATACTGTAAACCGTGGTTTAGCTTATGGTGATGGAAAAATATTCCTACAACAATCTGATACTGTATTAACAGCTTTAGATGCTAAAACAGGTAAGCGTGTATGGAGTGTACAAAACGGTGATCCTAAATTAGGGATGACCAACACTCAAGCACCTTTAGTTGTTAAAGACCAAGTAATTACGGGTATTGCTGGTGGTGAATTTGGCGTACGTGGCTTCTTAGCTTCTTACGACATTCGTACAGGTCAACTAAGATGGAAAGGTTACAGTATGGGGCCTGATGGCGATACTTTAATCAACCCTAGCAAAACAACAACTTGGGAAAATGGTAAAGTCACTAAAGTGGGTGCTGATTCAAGTAGAAAAACTTGGGAAGGCGACCAGTGGAAAATCGGTGGTGGTACTACTTGGGGCTGGTATTCTTATGACTCAGACCTAGATCTTATCTACTACGGTTCTGGTAACCCATCTACATGGAACCCTGTTCAACGTCCTGGTGACAATAAGTGGTCTATGTCTTTATGGGCTCGTGACGCTTCTACTGGTGAAGTTAAATGGGTTTACCAAATGACTCCACATGATGAGTGGGATTTTGACGGTATCAACGAAACTGTTTTAGTTGACCAAAAAATCAAAGGTAAAATGCGTAAAATGATTGTGCATTTTGACCGTAATGGTTTTGGTTACACATTAGACCGTGTTACGGGTGAATTGTTAGTTGCTGAAAAATTTGACAAAACAGTTAACTGGGCATCTCATGTTGATATGCACACAGGCCGCCCACAAGTTGTTTCAGAAATGAGTACTGAGCAGAATGGTGAAGATGTTAATACAGTTGGCGTATGTCCAGCTGCATTAGGTTCTAAAAACCAACAACCTGTTTCTTTCTCTCCTAGAACAGGCTTATTCTACATCTCAGGCAACCACTTATGCATGGAGTACGAACCTTTTGAAGTGTCATATACTGCAGGCCAACCCTACGTTGGTGCTACACTAACTATGATGCCAGCTGGCGGTGACGCAATCACAGGCAAACCTGATGGTTCAACAAACCTAGGTCAATTCACTGCTTGGGATGCTACAACAGGTAAAATCAAATGGTCTAACAAAGAAACTTTCTCTGTTTGGTCTGGTTCTGTTGCAACAGCGGGTGACGTAGTATTTTACGGTACATTAGAAGGTTACTTGAAAGCGGTTGATGCTAACACAGGTAAAGAGTTATATAAGTTCAAAACCCCTTCAGGCATTATCGGTAACGTAAACACATGGTCTTACAAAGGTAAGCAGTATGTTGGCGTATTATCAGGTATTGGCGGATGGGCTGGTATCGGTATTGCTGCTGGACTTGATGATGGTTCTGATTCAACAAACACTGAAGGTCTTGGTGCTGTTGGCGCATACAGAAGCTTAAGCGCTTTCACTAAATTAGGCGGTACATTTACTGTATTCTCACTGCCTAAATAAGCTGATCTACCGATCACTTTAAGTGATAAAAAGCCCCAGCCAATTAAATTTGACTGGGGCTTTTTTTTGCCTGATGATAACGAAAGTTATAAAGGTATTAGCAACTGCAAACTAAGCTATACTACCGATCAAAAATTAAACCTTAAAATATTACTACCAAAATGAAAGCACTTTCTAATCTAAAAAAAAATATTATGGGGCTATGCCTGATAAGCCTTTCCTTATCATCTGTAGCTGAAGAAAAATTTAGAGTCTGTGCTGACCCATTAAACCCTCCCTACTCAAGCAAATCCCTTGATGGGTTTGAAAATAAAATTGCCTCCCTATTTGCCAAAGAATTAAACCAAGAGCTTGAATATTACTGGTTTCCCCAACGTATAGGTTTTATCCGCAATACTCTAAAGGCCCAAATTGGAGATACTGAACAATATAAATGTGATGTTGTTATGGGACTGCCTGCTGGCTTTGACTTCGCAAAAACTACAAAGCCCTATTACCACTCCACTTATGCTTTAGTCATTGCTAAAGGCCGTGGCTGGGACGATATATCTAAACCGTCACAGCTATCTAATTTACCCTTACAACGTGAAGAGTCCTTAAAGATAGCAATGTTTGATAGAGGTCCAGGTACCACATGGCTACAAAAGATGGGTTTACTTGACCAAGGCATTCCCTATCAAACCATGACTGGGGATGATGAAAACAATGTCGCCATGAAAATAGAAAAAGACCTTAAAGCAGGTAAAATTGATATGGTGGTACTTTGGGGGCCTATGGCAGGTTATGTCATATCCCAAAGCCCCAGAGATGCTTACACCGTCATTCCAATGACATCTACACCCGCTATCAAGTTTGATTTTTCTATGGCAATGGGGATTCGTTATGGCGACAACAAACGAAAAGAAACATTAGAAAAGCTAATAGCGGCAAACCAACAAAAAATTCAATCCATCATTTCTGAATATAATATCCCACTGCTTCCAATTCCAGAACAACAAGTAACAGTTACTGATTAATTAGCTATACTTCGCGCGGTCACGGATGCGGAATTTATAAGCTGCTAATTTTTGTCGATAGTAAAGCGCTGAAACAGGCGCATAGCAAGCTACGCAACTGTTTCAGCAACGCAGCTATTGGCAAAAACTCAGCGATTAGAAAACCGCAGTCGTGACCGCGCGAAGTATATACCTTTATAAGCCACTGTAGAGCGGACTTTAGCCTGCTCTACTTATAAAATAAACATCAGTGCAAAGACCTACTCCACAGAACCACCCACAGATTTTGTGCATAACATTAACTATTTCGAATTTAATACGGGACAATTTATAAACTGTAAGGTGGGCAATCTTTTCTGCCCTCCCTAGGCAACTGGCAATAAATAACCCACCCACCTTACTGGCTTTTTTATCCCTGCCCAAACCATCTCAATCGTTACGTAGCTGGCTATGCGCCTCTTGAGATAGTTTGATCAGAAACAAAAAATCTGCGCAACCTGGGTGGGTTATTTATTGCCAGTTGCCCTACTTCTTTATATGAAGATCTATCCCAGTTTTACCTTAATTGAACTTAAACAACTCAAAACAAACAAAGCATCAATAGTTATAAACCTTTAATTGAGAAACTTGAATGAAAATAAGACTTTCATTACCTATCCTTCTATCAAGTATGCTAATGACCTCAGCATGCTCCGAACCAAAACAGTCAGCTCAATTACTAATGCCAGCTGAATTATCTATCGCTACTTTTGCAGGTGGTTGTTTTTGGTGTGTGGAATCAGATTTTGAAAAAGAGCCTGGTGTACATCAGGTCATTTCAGGGTTTAGTGGTGGAATAATTAAAAACCCGAGTTATAAACAAGTTTCTGCTGGCAATACCAAACATGTAGAAGCAGTACAAGTATATTACGACCCTAAAATCATATCTTACCAAGGTTTATTAGATGTCTTTTGGCGACAAATCAACCCAACAGATAATAAAGGACAGTTTGTTGATAGAGGAAGGCATTATCGCCCTATTATTTTTTATCATAATAAACAACAATACCAACTAGCTGAAGCATCAAAACAAAACTTACAATCTTCAGGTCGTTTTGCCAGCCCCATCACCACAGAAATAAAAGCGTTTAATAACTTTTATAGCGCTGAGGACTACCACCAAGATTATTATAAAAAAAATCCAGTTCGTTATAAATATTACCGCTATAAATCAGGTAGAGACCAGTATTTAAATAAAATATGGGGTAAAAATTTAAAGCAAACATTAGCCACCAAACAAAAATACAGTAAACCTTCAGAACAAGTATTACGTAGTACATTGACAGCATTGCAATATAAAGTTACCCAAAATGAAGGAACAGAGCCCGCCTTTAAAAACAGCCTTTGGAATGAAAAACGCGCTGGGATTTATGTAGATATTGTCAGTGGCGAGCCTCTATTCTCATCCCTAGACAAATTTAAATCAGGCACAGGCTGGCCAAGCTTTACTCGCCCCATAGACACTAACCATATTGTTGAAAAAACTGATTATTACTTACTCTACCCTAGAACTGAAATTCGTAGCCAATATGCCGATTCACATTTAGGGCATGTTTTTAATGATGGACCTCAACCAACAGGGCTAAGGTATTGCATAAATTCTGCCGCATTACGTTTTATACCTGTTAAAGACCTTCAGTCTTCTGGCTATGGGAAATATCTTGATAGCTTCACCCCACTTACCACCCCATAACTTTGCTTTAATACTAGCCAGCCAAGTGCTCAGTGCCCCCCTTGATTCCGCTTCGCTGCATCAAGGCTACGCGATATATACAACACAGAAGAGGGGAAAAGCTTTAGCGATTATTAATGCTTTAGGTAAAATGTTAAATTAATTATGCCTTGGTGCTTATATCAATATATTGCAAGTCAATTCGTGTGCCACCACTATTCGAGCTTAACAACGATAGTTTCATTTGATGCAAATCTGCAATTTCTTTAACAATTGCTAACCCTAAGCCGCAACCATCACCCGAACTACCAGGAATACGATAAAAACGTTCAAATATTTTATCCTTTTCAAGTTCGGTGATACCTGGCCCATCATCT
>Ga0256840_1001435_pt1 | contig 22424 bp, 20 predicted proteins | sample 355202metaG_FD_185969 | JGI IMG/M metagenome (GOLD analysis project Ga0256840, IMG submission 185969) | Hydrothermal vent microbial communities from Mid Atlantic Ridge, Atlantic Ocean - 355-202 | ecosystem: Environmental > Aquatic > Marine > Hydrothermal vents | place: Atlantic Ocean: Mid...
ATAGGTTGAAAGGCAACATCAAGTATTTCAATGTGCTCTTTCCAGTGCTGTGTAAGTCCTGTATTCATTATTTTATATATCTCTTTCTCTGGGAATCTTTTATTTTTGCAATGTCGACGATTATAAAACTGTCTATACAGTTGGAAAAATCGCTGTCTATATTGTAGGCACAAAATTGTATACCGCCTTTTTCACACAGATCGGCATACTGTTTGTAAAGCGTCGGGACATTGGTATTTATGCTGGCAAGGGCTTTTTTGAGTGTTTTGAAATTCTCTTTATATTCCGGTGCACTGAACTCTTTTTTGAGATTTTTTATGAGTGTTTCATCTGTCTTGAAATTGTAGGGTGTTTTGGCGACAACAAGATTTTGTCTGTCTTTAAAATTTTCGTCATAAAAGTATAAAATCATGTCTTTTGCTGTTTTGGCATAGTTTTCACTCAGTGAAACAGGACCGTACATGTAACGAATGTGCGGATTGTTTTTAAGATAGGCTCCTATGCCGTACCAGAGATAATCAAGCGCACGGGAACCCCAGTATTTAGGCTGTACAAAACTTCTGCCGAGTTCTATTGCATCAGGAAGATATTGTAGAAATGCTTCCTTGTAATCAAAAAGTGTTGTTGTATAGAGTGCATCTATTCCAAATTTTTCTATGATACCTGCACATTCAGCTATACGGTATGCCCCGACTATTTCAAGCTCTTCTTCATCCCAGAGGATGATGTGCTTATAATATCTGTCATATTTGTCTATATCTCTTTTTTTGTTGATACCCTCACCGACTTTTCTAAAAGAGAGTTCTCTGAGTCGTCCTATTTCATTGATGATAATAGAGTTGTTGTCACTGCTGCTGTAAAGATAGATCTTTTTTCCGTCTTTTGTTTCTCCGAGCAGTTGAGAAGATTTTAACTCTTTTTTGAGCTCCCGTCTGTCTTCGGGATGGGCAATGGCTTTTTGGGTCACAAAATAGCTTTCATTTTTTTTGAGGGCATACAAATGTTTTTTATAGAGTTTGATGAGTTTGTCTTTTTGTATCCCTTTTGGCGTAATGTTTTCATAAGGGATAAGCTCACCCACAATCATCCCGATAGATTTGTGCTTTTGTTTAAACATTTCATGTGCAAGGAGGAGGGCGGCCAGTTTTTTGTTCAGCGCTGAAACAGAGTAAAAAGTTTTGGAGTTCTTACCTCCTATAAAAACAGGAAGGATGGGGGCATTGCCTTTTTTGGCAAATTTTAAAAAACCTTTATGCCAAAACTTGTCTTTGATGCCTGTCGGAGTAGCCCGGCTTACTTCACCGGATGGAAAAATAATGACAGCCTCTTCCGCATCAAGTGCTGCATATACCTGTGCAATGGCTTCTTTCTTTTGCCGTGCTTTAAAGTTGTTGACATGGATTAAAATACTTTTTATGGGAGTGATGACTTCCAAAAAATCATTTGCTACGACTTTAATGTCTTTTCTGACATTGCTGACAAGTTTGATAAGTGCGAGTGCATCCAAAGAACCAAGCGGATGATTGGCAATAATGACAACACGTCCGGAAGAAGGAATATTTTGAAGATCCTGATCGGAAACGGCAAAATCAAAGTTGAGGTATTGCAATGCTTCGTCAATAAACTCAAAGCTGCCCAGATGCCTGTTTTTTTGAATAAATTCATTGATTTGTGCCTCATGAACGACAGAATCTGCAAATTTTGAAATTGCACCTTTGATTACCTTGGAGTTTTTAAGTTTAGGATATTTTTTTATAATCATTTTTTCAACATCAATCATACATACTCTTTTTTGTATTGCGTTGAAAAATTATAGTAAAGAGAGGTTACACAGAGATTACATTTTTCCTTATATATAATTCAAGATAATTCTGTATACTTAATTTAGTGGAAAATATTGAAAAGGGACGCTCATGGTTGAGTATGCAAAAAAGATAACGATTTTGTATGTAGAAGATGAAGATGATGTGCGAGAAGGCTATGCCCGTACACTCAAACGTGTAAGCAAAGAATTATATACAGCCAACAACGGTATTGTCGGACTCGAATGTTTTAAAAAATATCAGCCTGATATTGTTGTAAGTGACATCAAAATGCCAAAAATGAACGGTTTGGAGATGGTTCGTGCGATTAAGGAGATTGAACCGGATGTGAAGGTTGTTTTTACGACTGCACACAGTGAGAGTGCTTACCTTTTAGAAGCAATAGAATTACAGGTTGAAGGGTATCTGCTGAAACCTGTGCAAAAAAAATCTCTGACTGCTCTTATAGAAAAACTTTCTAAAAATATCATTATCGAAAAAGAGTATGAAGAGCAAAGGGAAATTCTGCAGTATATTATAGATTCCGAAAACAGTATATCTGTTATTGCAAATATTGACCATGTCAGTTTTGCATCAAAATCTTTTTTAAAATACTTTGGAGTAGAGAGTGTCGAAGAATTTAATGAAAAATTTCATTCCATCATTAACATTTTTTCAAATGAAGAGGACAGTATCAATACGAAAAATATACAGGCTTTTTTAGAAAAAGGAAAGAGTCTGTATGATTTTATACACTCTTTAAATGAGACACAGAGAATTACGACTGTTGTTAATTGCAAACATGAAAAAAAATCTTTTTTGGTTAATATTTCCAAGATTAATGAAACACAGTTTTTGATGAATTTCACTGATGTGACAGAGATAGAAAAACAGCGAGAAATAATAACAAAAAAAGCAAACTATGATATGCTCACAGAGCTGTATAACCGAAGCAAATTTGAAGAGATATTTGCGTATGAACTTTCTCAGGTGAAGAGATACGGATATGAACTCTCTTTGGCTATAGCAGATATAGATCATTTTAAACTTTTTAATGACACTTACGGACATTTGGTTGGTGATGAAATCTTAAAACTTGTTGCCAATACACTGACCTCATGTACCCGCAGTGCCGATACTATAGCACGATGGGGCGGTGAAGAGTTTGTTATGCTTTTGCCGCAAACAGCACTCAATGATGCACAGATGCTTCTTGAAAAGTGTCGAAAAAAGGTTGAAGATCTGCATTATCAGGAGTATGGAAAAATTACACTGAGCTTTGGTGTGACTGCTTACAAAAAAGGTGATACTCTCAAATCAATGCTTCAAAGAGCAGATGAAGCTTTATACCGTGCAAAAGAAAAGGGAAGAAATCAGGTGGTGAGTAAATAATGCAACAAAAAACAATATTTTTACTTTTGTTTTTACTTTTGTTTGGTGTAAGTGAGTATTTTAATGAGTATAATAAAAATCGTTTGATTGAGAGGGAACTCTCATCTGTTCTCAAACATCTTAAAATAAACTTTGAAATAGTCAATGAAACAGATAATGCAGATGCCGCATCCATGCATGCGTTTATTAAAAATGATGCAAAAGTTTTGCGTATTCTCCAACATGCTTTGGATGCAGATGAAAAAACAAAACAACTGCTTCGAAGAGAACTTTATGAACATCTCAAGAGGCAATACAGTGCAATTCGCAAACGCGGTGTCTTGCAAATGCAGTTTGTTCTCCCTGGCAATATCTCTTTTTTACGGATGCATAAGCCAGACAGGTACGGGGATGATTTAACAGGTATTCGCTATACGTTTGAGTATGTGAACAAAGCACATAAACCGATTTCAGGATTTGAGCAGGGACGTATTGCCCATGGTTTTCGTAATGTTTTTCCTTTGTTTCAAGACGGAAAGTATATTTGTGCGTATGAAATATCCTTTTCTTCTGAATCTTTTCAAAACAGACTTACCAAAGTTAACAGACTCTACACGCATTTTTTGGTCAATAAAAAAGTATTTGATGTAAAATGGTACAAAGACAAAGAATTTTTAGCGCAGTATAAAACAAGTATAGAGTCCAATGACTACATGTTTGTTTATACAAACAGTGCACGGCCGGACTATTTAAAATATTTGCAAAAAAATATTATTCAAAAGCATAAAAAAGAAATAGACAAAAATATGAAGCAGTGCAAAGCGTTTTCTTTGTACCAAAAAACCGGTAAAAGTGTTAAAGTTGTCTCTTTTTTGCCTATACAAAATGTGAAGGAAAAGCAGACTGTTGCATATCTTGTGCTGTATGAAGACAATTTCAATATCCAGACTATTTTGTATAATTTTAAGCTTATTAGTCTGGTGCTGTTTATCGGTCTGTTTTTGCTTGTCTATCTTTTTTATCTACAGTTTATTCGCAAAAAAGCACTCAAGACAACAGCAGAGGAACAGCAAAAACTACTTGAGCTTTTTGACAAAGGAGATATTGCCCTTTTTCGATGGAAAAATGATATGAAGTGGAGTGTAGAGTATGTATCAAACAATGTTGTATCTTTAACCGGATACAGCAAGGAAGAGTTTTTAAGTGCTTCAGTAGAATATCCTCATCTGATAGATGAAGAGGATTTACGAAAGGCAGTGGATGAACTTGCAAAAGCTTTTGATAAGAATTTGGATATTTTAAAACATCAACCCTATCAAATCACAACAAAAGATAAAACAAAAAAATGGGTAGAACAGACAACACTTTTCATCCGTGACAATAAAGGAAATGTGACACATTTCTTAGGCTATCTTATAGATGTGAGTAAAAGACACAACTTGAAAAGAGAGTTGCAACAGCTTAATGAACACCTCAAAGAAGAGATAGAAAAACGTACAAATGAAATACTGCAAAAAGACAAGATGCTGCAGGAACAGGCAAAGTTGGCTGCCATGGGAGAAATGGTAGGTGCCATTGCGCATCAGTGGAGACAGCCGCTTAATTCACTTAATATCAATATCCAAAACCTGGATGATGATTACGAAGAGGGTTTAATTGACAAACAGTTTATAGATAAATTTATTGAAAAACAGACACAGACAATCAACTTTATGAGTAAGACTATAGATGATTTTAGAAACTTTTTCAGAGTCGATAAAATCAAACAGGATTTTTGGGTGAAAAAGAGCATCGAAAATACGCTTTCTTTGGTGAATGCACAACTGACAAGTCATAATATTGAAATATCACTGCATGGAGAGGATTTTATATTGCATGGAGTTGAGGGTGAGTTTCAGCAGGTGATACTTAACATTGTATCCAATGCAAAAGATGCTCTTGTGCAAAATCATACAGAATATGGAAAAATAGATATTGTCTTGCAAAACAAGCAGATCATTATAAGAGATAATGGAGGGGGAATACCGGAAGAGATTATTCAAAGAGTATTTGAACCCTATTTTACAACTAAAGAGCAGGGAATGGGGACAGGAGTCGGCCTTTACATGTCAAAGATAATAATTGAACAAAACATGGGTGGGCATTTACATGTACGCAATACAAAAGAGGGAGCTGAATTTATAATCGACTTTACTCAGGAGAGTTAAAAGACAATAGTAAAATTGGAGCCTTCATTCAGTTTGCTTTTGATTATAAGTTTAAAATTGTGCAGTTGAATGATGTTGTTCACGAGAAAAAGTCCCAGACCCAAAGAGTTGTTCCATCGGTTTGAGTGGACTCTGTAAAATTTGTTTGTAATGTTTTGTAAATCTTTTTCAGTAATGCCTATACCTGTGTCTATAACTTCGAGTGAATTTTGAGTGATATTGACTATAACTTCATCTTCGGAGTATTTAAAAGCATTTTCTATCAGGTTTGTAATGACAATGCCAAAAAGTGTCGGGTCAATGTCTATTGACAGTGTTTTGTCTCCATTGATAATTACCTTTTTGTTTTTGTAATGCAGTCCCAGATTTTGTGCTGATTCCTGTACCAGATTATATAAATTTACTTTGCGTGTATTTAAAGCCTGGTGCCCGCCATCAAGTTTCATGGAGAGTCTGAGTGTATCTATCAGTTCACTGAGTTTTGTGCCGTTTGTATAGATTTTGGTAAGAAATTTCTTTCGTATGCTCGGATTGATATTTTCATCATCAAGAAGTGTCTGCGAATAGCCGTTTACAACCGCGATAGGGTTTTTAAACTCATGGGAAATTGCAGAAATAATGTCATCTTTTTGTTCATTGAGTTTTTGGAGTTTTTGCGTATATTTTGTTTTTTGTTTCTCTTTTTTTACAAGTATTTGTGAAACTTTTGTCAGCAGATTTGTTATGTGGGAAAATTCCTGGGAAAAGTCAGATTTTATGTAGGTGTTTTTTTTCTTTTTTGTAAGAGATTTTAAAAAGTCTACTATTCTCTTTGTTTCATGCTGAATTTGTATATTTATTCTATAAGACATATAGAGTACGATGAGAAAAAAGAGCAGTAAAACAAAAGCTATTTTAATACCTAGATTAATGATTTCTCTGTGAACACCTTTGATTTCGCGTGCAATTCGCACAAAAATGACTTTGCCGTTGATTGTGTATTTTTTTGCTACATATTGCAGATCTTTATTAAGAGTATGTGAGTGGCGTATGGTGTAGCCGTGTTTTTCCTTGTTTGCCTGTATAATTTCGTCTCTGTATTTATGGCTGTCCATAGTATATTTGTCTTTGTCAGACTCTGCCAGGATATTGCCGTCTTCATCTATAATCGTTAGACGCAAATGGAGCTGTTTTTTCACTTTCTTTGCAAGTGCATCGAGGTCTGTGTCTTTGTTGATTGTAAAAGAGACAAGCTCTGTCGCTTGTATAAGTGCCTCTTTCGAAGAGTGAAGATAAAATTCATATACCCAATAGTAGACAATAGCACCCACTATTAAAAAGAGTGCCAAAAAGAGTGCTAAAAATTTCTCTAATACTATTTGGGAAATTTTTTTCATTTAATTGTGGATGTTTCCACCGATTTTTATATATACAAGTAGGTTTGCAACGCTGATTGCTCTGCTGGCAATTTTTTCACTTTTGCGAAGTGCTCTGAGCATTTTATGATATTTTTCAAAGGTACTTGAACCTTCTGCCTGTTCTACGAGTTTTCTCTCTATCATTTCATAAAGATCATCAACTTTGTTTTCTTCTATAAGTACCTCTTCATACATCTCTTGTAGTTCATCCATGTCATCAACATTTATCATTTTCACCGTTGTTGTGATGGCTTTGACAGTTGAGGTTTGCATCAGACTGGCATACTCATTAATCTCTTGTACATCAAGGTCTTTGCATACATCTGTAAAGCCCCGTATAAAACTTCTTGTATTGGAACATGCTCGTGAGAGTTCATTACTTATTTTAAAGTAGGCAACAACCTGGCGCAAATCCCTTGCTTCAGGGGTATAAAGTGCTAAAACTTTGATGATGGCATTATCAATTTCATCTGCTTTTGCTGTAATGTTTTTAATACTGTTTCTTGCTTCATTAAAGGTTTGTTCGTCGCAGTTTTGTAATGCTTTGAGAATAAGTGTATTGGCCGTTACAAGATTTTCTCCGATATGTGTAATTTTTTTTCTTATTTCGTCTAAGCTTGTTCTAAATGTTGGTAACATATTGAGCTCCTTAATTTTTATAATTTATCCAAATCTACCTGTAATATAGTCTTCGGTTTTTTTCTCTTTCGGGTTTAAAAAGATGTTTTCAGTTTTATCAAATTCTATCAAATCTCCAAGGTACATAAACGCAGTGTAGTCACTGATACGTGAAGCCTGCTGCATATTATGTGTAACAATTGCGATACTGACATCTTTTTTCAGTTCAACGAGTAACTCCTCAATGGCACTCGTTGAGATAGGATCAAGAGCAGAGGTCGGTTCATCAAAAAGAATAACTTCGGGTTTGACTGCTACTGCACGGGCAATGCAGAGTCTCTGTTGCTGCCCGCCTGAGAGTCCCATGGCAGACTTGTTTAGTCTGTCGTGGACTTCTTTCCATAAGGCACTGCCTTTGAGTGCTGCCTCTACACGGTCGGAAAGTTCGCTTTTGTTTTTGATGCCTGCAATTTTTAATCCGTAGGCAACATTGTCAAAAATACTCATCGGAAAAGGTGTCGGTTTTTGAAAAATCATACCGACTTTTTGACGAAGTTCTATAAATTCATTCTCTTTTTTAATTTCAAGAATGTTTTTATATTTTCCGGTTGCTTCATCAAGTAATTCAATTTTTCCGTCATACTTATTACCGGGATATAAGTCATGTATACGGTTCATAGAGCGTAAAAGTGTTGATTTTCCACAACCGCTCGGACCAATAAGAGCAGTAATTCTATTTTTTTCAATGGACAGATTTATATTTTTCAACGAGGGTTCATCTACCCCTGGATAGGTAAAAGAGAATTTTTTAATATTCATTACAGGCATAATTTTTGTTTCCTTAGTTATTTATGTTTGTTTCTTGTGATAAATCGACCTAGCAGGTTGATAACTAAAACCATCATAGTAAGTATAAATGAAGCAGCCCAGGCAAGGTCACGGCTTGACTCTTCAGGTTCATTGGCAAGGTTATAAATACTGACCGTCAAAGAGGGAAAACTCTGTGTGAGATCGAGACTGAAATAGTTACTTGTTTCACTTGTAAAGAGCAGTGGTGCAGTTTCACCGGCAATTCTTGCAAATGCCAAAAGAATACCTGTCATGATTCCTACTTTGGCAGCTTTTATAACGATGTCCAAGATAACACGGTATTTGGATGCACCAAGGGCAATACCCGCTTCTCTCAACTCTTTTGGCACAAGAGAGAGCATAGAATCTGTTGTATTGATGATAATAGGAACCATCATTATGGTAAGTGCCAAAATGCCGGCAAAACCATTGGCGCCCCCGTAAGGAGCAACTGCTATGGCATAAACAAAGGCACCGATAACAATAGAAGGTGCAGACATCATAATGTCACTTAAATCACGAATCAATTCCGGGTATTTTCCTCTTCCGTATTCGCGAATGTAAATACCTGCAAGCATACCAAGTGGTATCCCTATGGCACCTGCTAAAGAGGCAAGAACAAGCTGCCCTACCAAAAGGTTTCTCAGTCCACCGTCAACGAGGTCATTGATGAAAAGACTCAAATGCAAAGAAGAGAGTCCTTTTATAAAAAGGACCGCAAGTATCCACCCTAAAAAACCAATGCCTATAAGTGCAGAGATTACAGAAAGAGTTAAAAATATTTTGTTTAAAAGAAGCCTCATAACTTAACCTTTTTTAAAAAGTAAAACTTGGCAATTGAAATGATGATAAAACTCATTACAAAGAGAATCAGACCTAAATAAAAGAGGGCACTCTCTCCGAGTCCGCTTGCTTCGCCAAAGTTTACAGCCATGGCAACAGGAATGGAAATGGTCGGATCGGTAATCTTTTCAGGCAGTGAATAGACGGCTCCTATCAAAAATGCAACAGCCATTGTTTCACCCAGAGCACGGCCAAGTGCTAAAATAATAGAACCTATAATACCGACTTTGGAGTAAGGAAATATAATATCTTTGACGACTTCAAATTTTGTGGCACCGAGTGCATAGGCAGACTCTTTGAGCACATCAGGGGTTGTGTTCATACTGTCACGCGTAATCGCTGCCATAAAGGGAAGAATCATGATACCAAGTACAAGCCCTGCAGTGAGCAAAGAGACCTGATAGCCTCCAAAAGTATCCGAGATAATAGGGGCAAAATAATAGAGCCCCCACATACCGAAAATGATACTTGGAATAGCTGCTAAAAGTTCAATGGCCATACCGACAAACTTGGAGATGCTTTTTGAGGCGATTTCAGCCAGAAAAACAGCAATTCCCATAGCAATGGGAAGAGCAAAGGTGAGTGCGATGAGCGTGGAAAGAATTGTTCCGACTATTGGAACAAGTCCGCCATAGAGTGTTTTTGTCAGAGACTCTTCATCCTCATCAAGGATCATATCATCTTCATCTTCGATGGCATTTTCATCTGCATTGTTCACAGTCGTGTCCAGTGTGCTGCCCGTACTGTCAACAGGAACTTCTTTGTTCCATGTCGGATCAACAAGAAAATGGAGCCCAAACTCTTCAATGGCGGGCTTTGCGGCGCTAAAGAGAGTGATAAATATGCCAATAAGTATAACGAGCACAAGAGAAGCACTTGATAAAGAGAGCTTTTGAAATATTTTTTCCATATAAGAAAACCCTAGAGTAAATTTATTTTGATATTATATTGTAATTTCATTACAAAGAGATTACATTAAGGAAAGAAATTTATGCCACACAAAAAGTGTAACATAAAATAAGGAGAGAATGAAATTTGAAATTTATGTTGTAAAATTGTTTTTTAAAAAGGGTGAAAGAGGATTATCTAATCCCTTTTTTTTCCCAGTATTTTCTTATTTTTGCTGTCAGCGCATCTGGTAATGGAACAAAACCCAAACTTTTTGCAATTTCCTGACCGTTTTTGTAAGACCAGTCAAAAAATGCTGTTACTTTTTTATTCATTTCAGGCTTTTCAGCAGGCACTAAAATAAATGTAGCCGCTACGATAGGGTATGAGTCTGCACCTTTAGGATCAGCAATGATAGCGTAGAAATCTTTTTTAGGGTCCAGGTTCGCTTTTGCAGCAGCTATCTGAAATGCTTTTAATTCGGGCTTGATATAGTTCCCTTCTCTATTTTCAACCGAAGCCATTACAATACCGTTTTTTTGTGCATCAGCATAATCAATATATCCTACAGAGTAAGGAGTCTGTTTGATAAGACTTGCTACACCTGTATTTTTGTTTCCGCCGATATGCTGGTTCCCCGGCCAGTTCAAAGATTTCTTTGCACCGTAAGTATGACGCCACTCTTTTGATACTTTACTTAAAAAGTATGTATAGTTGAATGTTGTTCCAGAACCGTCTGCACGGTGAACAAAGGTAAGTTTTTCATGTGGCAGTTTCAATCCTGCATTTTCAGCTGTAATTAACTTGTTATCCCAGTATTTTACTTTTCCTTCAGAAATTGCAACGATTGCACTTCTGCTTAATTTTAAGTTGGAAACACCCGGAATATTGTAACCCATTGTTATAGCACCGACAACACCAGGAAACTGGTACAGATTGTTTTGTTTTAACACTTTTGGAGAAAGAGGTTTGTCTGTCCCTGCAAAGTCAACCTGTCTTGCTTTTGCATCTTTAATTCCTTTTGAAGAACCTTTAGAAATATAGTCAACTTTGATACCAGTTTCTTTATAGTATGCTTTTGTCCATTTTTGATAGACTGAATATGGAAAAGAGGCACCGCTTCCTTTGATTACATCATTTGCACTAAGCCCACCTGCAAGAACTGAAGCTACAAGAGCTAACTTGATTACTTTTGTCATCTATTACACCTTTTTAATTTTAGTTATGAAAGTATAGACTTTTTTTATTACACAAAGGTTACAAAACAGCAAAATTTTTGTTACAAAATCAAATAATATTGTAATCTTGTTTTTTTTCATATTATAGTATAACATTCTTCTTTGTTTCCGTTTTGTAACCTTTATGTAACCTAGATATTTTATACTTCCGCCAACAAAACAAAAAGGAATTCAAAAATGAATAAAATCGTTTTATCAGCTTTAGCTGCTTTAACTCTAAGTTCAGCTGCTGTAAATGCTAATGAAATCAAATTATACCAAGATGCTAAGGGACAAGTGTTCACACAACCTGCACCGGACCGTACACTGTTAGATACAAACACTCTTGGCAATACAAAACAAAACATTACTATAGTAGACAAGAAATCTCCAAACTTTTTATTAGGCAAGCAGACACATATTAATATGAAATTTGTTGCACAGGATAATCCTGATATGTGGTTAAAAGCGGGTGTACGTATTCAGGGTACATTTGAAAACAGAAATATTGAAGATCTGGCAACAGGTGTTACGACAAGTTATTATGATGCCTATTTAAGACGTGTTCGTTTTGAAGTAGCAGCGGGTTTTAACAAATATGCTTCTTTTACAATGGATGTAAGAAATGACAAAGCAAATTTTGAAGATAAAGGCGAGCAATCGTTTAATGTCGGTGATGCCTATGTTAAAATCAAAAAACCTTTTGGTTCTTCACTGGTAAACTTTAAACTTTTCCGTGCAAAGATTGATATATCCCGTACAGAAACTGTAAAATCAGCGCGTGTTCTTCACTTTGACCGTCCTCATGTAGCGGATGAAGCAGCACAGTATATTACACATAACCGTCGTGGTACAAATGCACAGGTTTATGGTAACTGGAATAAAAAAGTTCATTATCAGATAGCTGTTGGTGACGGTGTATACTCTGGAAAACTAAAAGATGCTTCAGGAGCAACTTTCAGCGGGTCTAACTTTTTGCAAAAGAACTTCTTTTATGGAGGTCATATCACATTTTCTCCATTTGACGGCTGGGAAGAGAAGTCTGTAACTGAAAGTTATTTCGGACAAGGAAAACACTTTGAAGTTGGTGCCGGTTACTGGGTAAGCCCGAATATTGACTATACAACGACAGGTGGAGTAAATACATCTGTGGATCATAAACTGATGAATCTTGAGATGTCAGCACACTACAAGGGTGCTTTTGTGCAGGCTGAGTATTTTGATTTTGATGGTGTCGCAAAAGACTGGGCAAGTACAACAAGAGGAAAATCTAACGGCTGGTATGCAACCGGTGAGTATTGTTTTGTAGACTATGGTTTTGTTGCTCCATTTGTAAGATATGAGTCTTGGGACAAGTTTAAAGATGCAGACGGCTACGATTTGACATCCAAATTAGTAGGTGTAAACTGGTATTTGATGGGGAACTCAATCAAAGCCGGATTTACATTACAAGAAGATAAATATGGTAAAAACATAGGGAATGAGAAAGAGCGTAGAATCAAAGTTACGACTCAGTGGTTCTTCTAAAAACAAATTTCAAATTTCATTTCTCCTTTTTTCTACATGTAAAGCATCACCGCTTTACATGTAAGTATCTCTCTTTATTTTCTCTTTTAAACTCCAAATCTCATTTTATGTTATAATAAATAAATTTTAACAAAGTGAGTAAAAATGACGAAATCTTCTTATGATTTTGATGAATTAAAATTCAAAGTGCGTTCTTTGGGGCTGTTGGAGCGTGTTCCTGTAAGAGGAAGTATAGAAATGATAGCGGTGATTTTCAGTATGGGACTTGTTTATGTGATACTTTTTTATCACAAAAATCTCATGGATGGCTCTGTAGGTTTTGCTGTAGGTCTTGGTCTGTTTATGTCTTTGGTATTTACGCGTGCTGTATTTGTTTCGCATGATATTCTGCATACACAGTATTTTAAAAATAAACGTTTATCTTTCAAGTTGAGCTATCCCTTCTCGGCTCTCATTCTTTCAAACTCTTCATCATGGTGGGATTTTAAACATAATGTCAATCATCACACATGGTGCAATATTGTACAAAAAGATGTGGATATACTCGCTTTTGATGGTGCATTTACACATAAAAAAGGCAATAAGAAATGGTTAAAGAAAATGAAATACCTTGTTTTCTGGGGTGCTATGTTTTTTATGTATCCGGCTTTTATCGTGCAATCTTATAACTTTGTCATAAAGCGTAAAAAATGGGGTGAGTTTGCTTTGATGCTTTTGCATTGGCCTGTTATTTGGGGGTCTGTTTTTTATTTTTTGCCTGTAGCAGAAGCATTGACAGTTTTTACAACGCTCTATCTGTCTCTTTCGGCATGGCTGGCATTTGGCTTTATAACCAATCATCTAGGATGCGAAGTTTTTGACAAAGAGGTCGGTGATACACTTTCATGGATGGAGTTGCAGATGAGAACTTCACGCTCTTTAAAAGGAGGCAAATTTGTACACTGGTTTTATGGTGGCTTAAATACACAAATAGAACATCATCTCTTTCCAAAAGCACCCAGATTCCATCTGCTGAAAATTCAAAAAATGACAAAAGAATTTGCACAAAAAAATGGTATTGCTTATTTTGAAACAACACCGCTGCAAGCGTATGTGCAGATAAACAATGTCCTAAAATCCTATTAGGTAAATAGCAATTTAGATAAAATATCACCAATTAACAATTTGGAGATTTTAATGGACGCAGCCAAATATATTTGGATGAATGGAAAATTTGTTGCATGGGAAGATGCAAAAGTACATGTACTGACACATACAATTCATTATGGAAATGGGGTAATCGAGGGGACAAAAGCCTATAAGACAGAAAGAGGATATGCAATATTTCGTTTGAATGATCATACTAAAAGATTGAAAGAATCAGCAAAAATGACATTGATTAATATTCCTTATACGGTTGAAGAGTTGAATATTGCCCAGATTGAACTGATCCGAAGAAATGAATTTACGGGGGACAATGTATATCTTCGTCCTTTTTCCTTTTTAGGTTATGGAATTATGGGGCTTTACCATAAAGATGCACCTGTTGAAACAGCTGTTGCCGCATGGGAATGGGGTGCATACCTTGGTGAAGAGGGTATGCGAAAAGGCATTCGCTTGAAAATTGTCTCCATGACACGCCCGGCAAATACATCCAATATGGGAAAAGCAAAAGCAACTGCAAACTATTTAAACTCCCAGATGGCAAAATATGAAGCGATAGACTGCGGTTATGATGAAGCCCTGCTCTTGGATGATGAAGGCTATGTTGCAGAGGCAAGCGCCGCGTCGTTTTTTATGATAAAAGACGGTGAGATTATTACTCCGCCGAGTGATAATGCTTTAGCTTCCATCACACAAAAAACTGTCATTGAAATGGCTGAAGATCTGGGATACAAAGTGACTCGCCGCCGTATTACAAGAGAAGAGGTTTATGTGGCTGATGAGGCATTTTTAACAGGAACAGCAGCAGAAATCACACCTGTGGCTTTGGTGGATGCAAGAGAGATAGGCAGAGGCTCCCGCGGAGAGATTACGGCAATTATTCAAAGCGGGTATTTTGACATTGTATTTGGCCGTAATAAAAAATATGAGCATTATCTTACTTATGTGGATGAAATATAGAGGTATTTTTTCGGAAGCGATGATTTAGCTTCGCCTTTTAGGCTTCAAAGACTAAGGCCTAGGTTAAAACCTAGGTTCCGTAAAAAGTTGAGAAGTTTTTTACAAGCAAGGGTTAAACCTTGCCTTTAGTGGTCTCAGCGGCCCAAGCGAAGCAAAAAGGAATTATTTCCTTTTGCGGACTATTGAATGAAGGTTTCCTTCATTTTATAAAATAAAATTAAGGATCAACAATGGCATCAGATATGAATGACTATTTTAACAAAAAAAAGAGTGAAGGCGGAGGGTTTAAGAACTCCAACTCAGGTGGTGGCAATGGACCAAAAGGTCCGCAAATGCCAAATTTGAATTTTAATTTCGGCGGGGGAAAAGCAGCACTGACATATTTTTTCATTGCTATTGCTGTTATGCTTGTTTTGGCAAAGCCTTTTATTATTATTCAAGAGGGTGAGCGTGGTATTTTAAGTACAAACGGGAAGTATCAAGACCAGGCGCTTCTTCCGGGACTGCATTTTATTATACCTGTGATTCAAAAGGTATATACGGTTGATACGAAAGTTCGTATTATTAATTATGCCTCACGTGTAGAGACAAATTCAAATGCTTCGGGGATTATTTCAAAACCTGCAATTACTGTGCTTGACAAACGTGGTCTGCCGGTTTCTATAGAACTTACTGTTCAGTATAGATTAAATGCGCAGTTTGCCGCACAGACAATCTCTAACTGGGGATTTAGCTGGGAAGACAAAATCATTAACCCTGTTGTGCGTGATGTTGTGCGTAATGTGGTAGGAAAGTATGATGCTGAATCCATTCCTGTTATGCGTAATACTATTGCAACTGCGATAGAAGACGGTATACGAAAAAGTATTAAAAGTCTGAAAAACTCTCCGGTAATACTGCAGTCAATCCAGCTTCGTGATATCATGTTACCGGAAAAAGTAAAAGCACAAATCGAGAGAGTACAGCTTGCAAAACAACAGGTACAACAGGCCGAGCAGGAAGTACAACGTGCAAAACAAGAAGCACTCAAACGTGCTGCAGAAGCTCGCGGTATTGCTGAAAAGGCAAGAATTGAAGCACAGGGTAAAGCAGATGCTGTGACAATTGAAGCAGATGCAAATGCCAAAGCAAATATTTTAATAGCAAAATCATTAACAAACAAGCTTTTACAGCTTGAACAGATGAAAGTGCAAAACAAGTTTAATGATGCACTCAGAGTTAATAAAGATGCAAAAATATTCTTGACACCGGGCGGTTCAACACCAAATATCTGGGTAGATACAAAAAATATTCAGCAAAGAACGACGGCACGATAAGTATGCAAGAAATAGTCAATAGAGTAGACTGGGAGAAGCAGGAACTGCTTCCGGTCATTGTCCAGGACAATACAAACAATGAAGTGCTGATGATGGCCTATATGGATAAAGAGGCACTGGAGCTTTCACTCAAAACAAAGCAGGCACACTATTTTTCAAGAAGCAAACAGCGTATATGGAAAAAGGGTGAAAGCAGCGGACATACACAGGAAATAGTCTCTTTTTTTATTGACTGTGACAATGACACCCTCCTGATAAAAGTCAATCAAAACGGAGTAGCTTGTCATACAGGTAGAAAATCATGTTTTTTTACAGAGCTGCAAAGTGGTGAGACTACTTCTGATGTGGAAGTCAACACCGAGGCAGCATACGGTGTGATAGACACACTGTACCATACGATACAAGAGAGAAAAAATGCCGATCCTAAAACCTCATGGACGGCAAAACTGTTAAGCAAGGGTGAAAACACAATTTTGAAAAAAGTTGTCGAAGAAGCCGGAGAGTACTGTTTTGCGCATAAAGACAATGATGAAAAAGAGATGGTTTATGAAGCGGCAGATTTAACTTACCATATGCTTGTGGCACTTGCTTCTAAAAACATCTCTCCGGACAGAGTGAAACAGGAACTTGCCCGTAGATTTGACATGAGTGGCATCGCCGAAAAAAATGCAAGAAAAGAGTAAGTAAAATATGAAAGAGAAGCTGTTGGCATTTATTCATGGGTTGATAACGTATGATTATATCCTCTTTGGTATGTCATTTCTTCTTTTTCTTCTTTTTATAATTTTAGCACTGCTCCTTCGTAAAAAAATTATTCTTGCGCTCTTTTTTGTTCTTTTTGGATTTGCAATATTTCTTCTTGGTCCTACATTTGGTTATATTGAGATGCACAAATATCTTTTTAAAAATTCAGTTCAATTAGTTTCACAAAAAAGACTACATTTTGTAGAGGCTTTGGTTATAAAAGGCACTGTAACAAATGAGTCGAAGTTTGATTTTTCTGAATGTAAAATTACTGCAAAAGTCTACAAGGTCACAAAAAACAAGTACAAAAACTATCTTTTACGATTAAAACCATTTCAAAAAATGTCGATTGTAGAATCTGATATACCGCAAGGGCAAACAAGAGAGTTTAAAATTATCATAGAGCCGTTTGTATATAAAAAAGACTATAATGTATCCCTGGAGGGAAATTGTAAATGACACTCTTTAATTACTGGCACTATATAATTTTCTTTGTAATCTTTTTGCTGAGTATTGCCGGTATAGTGAGTGCAATGCGTCAAAAAAACAAAAAACTAGCCTATTCTATGATATTTTCTATTATTTTGGTGGCTGTTTTTATGGCTGTTTTTTCCGTTATGATTGTAGACAAATATACAAAAAAGGTGCAGTTGGAAAAACTACACAACAAAAGACTTTTAAGCACGGAAGAAATAGCCTATTATGGTATTGTTAGAAATATCGGAAAATTTCCCATAGGAAAAGTGACCTTCGAAATAAAACTTGTAAACAAAGGGCATGCAACAGGAAATGTAAAAGGCGGGAATTTTTATAAACCGAGTGGATTTATGGATTTTTTTTCCGGAGGTTTTGGAATGGGTTCACACAAACCGCAAACTGTTACGAAAAAGTTTGTTGTTGCCAGAAATCTTAAACCCGGTCAGGCTAAAGCCTTCAGGGTTTACTTTAGGTATCCACCGTATTTCAGAAGTACGGCAGAATTTGCAAAAGCGTACGGACATTAATGACAGAAAGGCACTTAGTATTTTAAACCGACTTTTTTAAGTGCTGCATTGATGTTTTTTATCTGTTGGTTCTTATTGCGACACCATTGCGGAGCCAAGAGAGAATCATCATCAATCCCTGCAGTTACTCTTTGGACAGTGACATTTTTTGGTTTCATAAGTATAGATTTGACGAGCACATCAAGATACTCCTGCTCACTGATTGGAGTAAACTCTCCGCGGTTAAACTCATTTGCCAAGGCTGTTCGTTTGACAACATACAGAGGATGATATTTTACAGAGTCAATTCCCCACTCATAAGCGGCTTTGGAAGTTTCAAGCATCATCTCCTGCGATTCACCGGGAAGACCAAAGATTAGGTGCCCGCAAACATTCAAACCGGCCTCTTTTGATTTGATAATCCACTCTTTTACATTTTCGCTGTCATGCCCACGATTTATTTTTTCCAGGGTTTCATCGTAGACGGACTGAATACCGAATTCAATCCAGATCTCTTTGTCTTTTGCGAGGTTTGAAAGATACTCAAGTGTCTCCTGGGTGATACTGTCAGAACGTGTGCCGATGCTCAGCCCCACGACATTATCGAAAGAGAGTGCTTTTTCGTACAATGCTTTTAAGGTTTCAAAAGGGGCATAGGTATTGGTAAATGATTGAAAATAGACAAGAAATTTTTGTGCACCATACTCTTTTGTCTGTCGTTTTGATATTGCACTAAACTGCAGTTCAAGCTGTTTGAGTTGTTTTTGCAAAAATGGATTTTCTTTTGACTCAAGATTTAAATGAAATCCCTTGAGTTCCTGTACTTCATCGGTACTTGCAGAAAAAGAGTCATTTTCACAAAATGTGCAGCCGCCTTTGGCTACTGTTCCATCAATATTGGGGCAGGTGAAACCGGAGATGTTAATGCCCACCTTATGAACTTTTACACCAAATTTGTTTTTTAAGTAATTACCATATGTATAAATTTGTTCCATTAAACGATATAGTTTCCAGTAAAACAGGCTGTACAGTAGATATCCTCTGTAGCATTAACGCTTCTTAAAAGTGATGCTTCATCCAGATACGCCAAAGAGTCGGCTTCTATAAAATCACAAATTTCCTGTACACCCATATTTGCAGCGATTAAATTTTCTTTGCTTGGTGTATCTACACCATAAAAGCACGGATCAGTAGTCGGAGGGGAGGAAACACGCATGTGTACCTCTTTTGCCCCTGCTTCTTTAAGCATTCTGATGATTCTTCTTGACGTGGTACCTCTGACTATAGAGTCATCTATAACGACAACTCTTTTGCCTTTGATGATGTCTGTCATAGGGGAGAGTTTCATTTTTACTTTTAAATCACGCATCTCCTGTGTCGGTTCTATAAAAGTACGCCCTATATAGTGATTGCGCATAATTCCCATTTCATAGGGAATACCACTCTCCTGTGCATAGCCGATGGCTGCAGGTACACCACCATCAGGTACAGGAATAATTAAATCGGCTTCGACAGGTTGAATTTTCGCCAACTCTTTTCCCATCTCTTTTCTGCATTCATACACAGACTGCCCAAAAACAGAGGAATCAGGACGGGCAAAATAGACATACTCAAATATACAGTGTTTTGGAGTCGGTTCAAATATTTTTACACTCTGTGGCGCTTTTCCCTCTTCAAATATGAGCAGTTCACCAGGTTCTACATCACGCATAAATGTGGCCCCTACAAGATCAAAGGCACAGGTTTCACTTGCTACAATATAACCACCGTTGGCCAAGCGTCCAAGACTTAAAGGTCGAAAACCAAAACGGTCACGCATAGCAAACATTTTGGTTCTGCTTAAAAAGACCAGAGAAAAAGCACCTTCTATCTTCTGCACGGCATCTATAATTCTGTCGAGGAGTTTGTCCTGTTCACTTTTTGCGATCAGATGAATAAGGTTTTCAGTATCCATAAATGTCTGAAAAATTGCACCGCGTTTTATAAGTCTGGCACGAACTTCATCAGCATTTGTAAGGTTTCCGTTATGAACTATCGCCATCTCACCCAAATCGTATCTGGCAAATACAGGCTGCGCATCAAGGATGGAATCATTTCCCGCTGTTGAGTAACGGGTGTGACCTATGGCGCTTGATCCGCTTAAAGTAGCAAGTCTGTCTTCATTAAAGACACTCATAACGAGTCCGCGATCTTTGATAGTATGGAGTTTTTCTCCGTCTGAAGAGCTTATTCCTGCTGCTTCCTGTCCACGATGTTGGAGAGAATGAAGAGAAAAGTAGGCTAACTTTGAAGCCTCTTTATGACCAAAAATTCCAACAACAGCACACTTTTCATTCATATTTTCGCGCAAATTTTTTCCTTCGTAGTAGTTATAATAATAGTGCAATTATACTCAAAATATCTATAAATATTCTCAAAGCTGTCTTAATTAATAAAGATATTTTATTTTTAAAGTGGAACTATTTTTGCTTTTAATTATATATTTTCAAAAAAGGTAGGATATATGGAAATTGTTTTGCGCAATAATCTTATTCTTATCACTACAGGGTTTGATACCTTAAATACAAGTTGGATGAGAGAGTTTTTAAATCATCATGCCCGTGGTATGCTCTTTTTACCTAAAGCTGTACTTGTGTTTCAAAATCAGTCATTAACTCAGGTCAGAGAAAACTTTATAAGAGAATTAAGTGAGTTTCATGCGAAAACACATGATTTTAATCATGAATTCTTTTTACGTTCCATGCTAAAGTTTGGAAACCAGCCTATTAAAATTGAACTTAACAAGATGGAAGAACCTGAAACTATAAAAGTACACCTCTATGCATATGATAAAAATACGGTGCTTATTTCACTAGACAGTCCAAATTCATGGGTACTCAACTATATGCGCTCACAGCTTGAAGTGTATGTGGAACGGGGAACAGATATCTCTTTGGTGGTCGATGTCAGTGATTTTAAGTCAAAAGCAAGACTTGAACGTGCTTTAAACAAGCGGCATATTCTTCATTACCAAATTCAGTATACCTATGACAATCATTTTATGTCCAAACTCTATTCGGATTTTGCAGATTTTTCTTTCGGAGATTTATGTAAAGCCTCTTTGGATGAAGAGAAAAAACATTTTTATACGATTTTAGAGTGTCCAATCGGTGCCTCTCAGGATGCTTTGAAAAAAAGTTATAAAAAACTGACAAAAGTCTATCATCCTGATAAAATCTTTCATGAAAGTCCTTATCTGGTGGAACATTACACACAAAAGTTTCAGTTACTGCAAGAAGCCTATCAGGCACTGCGTGTTGTCAGTTAATTATACTTTCTTATTTAACAGAGCGTTTTTTAAGCAGTGCCTGAAAGTCCTCACTGCTGTAAAGTGCCAAATTTGCACCGCTGAGCTGGGTGAGTTCTTTGGAAAAACCCCGTTTTGAAAATAGAACAATTTGAGTCGGTTCAATGCCAAGCTTCTGACATTTGTCCCGTATTTTATGCAGCTCTTTTTTGTTGATGATATGGTTTGTCCATTTACATTCTCCGACATAAATACGATTGTTTTGTGTGATTGTAAGTATATCTATCTCTATTTTTGCATCCCAGTAGCTGCCGCTGCTGCGTATGTGTGCATCGCGTAAATGATAATTTAAAAGTACTTCTGAGAGTTCTTCATACACCAGGCTTGTATAGCTGTTGTGACGCAGGGTAAAATCTTTGAAAAAGGCATCATATTTCTGTGCCTCAATTTCTTTGATATGGGGTATGACAAAGTAAAACCAAAACCTGACAAAAGGGTGGGTAAAAAGGACTTTGTGCGAAATACGGTGACGTGCTTCTTCACGTTTGAGTTTGGTGTTTGGATATTTGTCTCTTGGGTGTTCTTCTCTGGAGTATTCAAGTTGGATCAGTCCTTTTTCCTGTAGATAATTGAGTGCCGCCCCGCCGTTTGCATTGTTCAGTCCGGCTTTGTTAAAAGCAGAAAATATACGTCTGTCACCTGTAGCAAGCGCTTTGAGCAGTTTACGGTGAAGGGTATTGTTAAGTGTAAGTTCTCTCATTTGTCTGTCTATGGCTTCAAAATTGTCCAATACAAGCTCTCGGAGGAGCTCTTCAATAGGCTTTGTTGTATCAATCTCCCAGTCAAGTCCGCCAAATACAGCGAAGTAGGAGATTTGTGTCTCCATATCATCAGGATAGTTTTTGAAGTAAAAAGAGCGAAACTGCTCAAGAAGTTTAGTGTTTGTCATATGTTAATTGTAACATATATTTTAAAAAGTTAGAAAGCCCAGATTGAAATCCGGGTTCTAAAAGAGGTGAGATTCATATTCTCTGTAATTTAGGCTAAATTTGCACAGAAATAGGAAATTATGGTGTTGTAGTAGCAGTTAATGCATTATTAATAGAAGTATTTGCATCTGTCTGAATTGTTGTTGATGCACCTTTCATAAATAGACTTCTTGCATAACCCCAAACTGGTTCAAAAATTGCTATTGCTCAAGCATGAAGAATTATGAGAAATTAAAAGAGCTAAAACCAGAACTATTCAAACGATTAACAGGTGTAAAACCTGA
>Ga0256840_1001436_pt1 | contig 22409 bp, 22 predicted proteins | sample 355202metaG_FD_185969 | JGI IMG/M metagenome (GOLD analysis project Ga0256840, IMG submission 185969) | Hydrothermal vent microbial communities from Mid Atlantic Ridge, Atlantic Ocean - 355-202 | ecosystem: Environmental > Aquatic > Marine > Hydrothermal vents | place: Atlantic Ocean: Mid...
GAACTTGATTTGCAATATGGACATAATTTAAAGCTTTTTTACGGTCATTTGTAAAAAATCCTTTGTTTACTCCTACTATAACGAAGTTTAGTGAATGTTTTATGCACCCGTTTTTTTAATTAAGTCGAAAACTTAAAGAAAAAAGTGTTTTGGTTAAAAGTGTTTGAAAGTTCGTAATTGAGGGGTGGTGCGGATGAAAGGACTTGAACCTTCACGCCTTGCGGCACCAGATCCTAAGTCTGGCGTGTATACCAATTTCACCACATCCGCATGTGATTGTTGAATAAGAGTAGAATTATAGTTAAAAATTCTTCAACTTACTTGAAAATAAAACATGTATTTTGATTCTTGCATTTACAATGCAAAGCTTCAGTGCCCAAGCGGCTAGCGTAGATAAATGGACTTTGTTCATTTATCGTAAAAATAGTGGTACGCCCTACACGATTCGAACGTGTGACCGATGCCTTAGAAGGGCATTGCTCTATCCAGCTGAGCTAAGAGCGCATACAAATCAGTTAAGCTGATAAATCTAAATTTTATGTATCCCGATTTCTTGCATTTACAATGCAAAGCTTCAGTGCCCAAGCGGCTAGCGTAGATAATATGGGCTTCGCTCATATTGTCGTTCAAATAATGGTACGCCCGATAGGATTCGAACCTATAACCCTCGGAGCCGAAATCCGAAACTCTATCCAGTTGAGCCACGGACGCTACTATCATTTTAATGTTAAAAAAGTTTATATTTAAAATTTATTGAATGGGGTGAGATACGGGATTCGAACCCGCGACCCCCGGCACCACAAACCAGTGCTCTAACCAGCTGAGCTAATCTCACCATAAAACGAAAAGTTATAAATATAAAAGTGGTCGGGGTGAAAGGACTCGAACCTTCGGCCCCCTGGTCCCAAACCAGGTACTCTAACCATACTGAGCTACACCCCGACCTATTTACAAAAACCAGCAAGTGCTAATTAATGAGCCGGAATTATAGTTAATAACACTTCAAAAGTCAAGGTTTTTTTGCTACAATATGCAAAGTTTAATCACAAGGGATTTATTTGAACGAATTTTTCACTGCTATCAACCATTTTCTAGAAACTCTTTTATTTTTTGATATCTTTTTTGGAAGTGTAGAGGGTACAAAAGTCCCATTTTTAGTAGCCTGGCTTATATTTGGAGGCATCTACCTCACTTATGTCACAAGATTTATAAATATTAGAGCATTTAAACACGCATTTGATATCGTCAGGGGTAAGTACAGAACAAAAGACGATAAAGGGCAAATTTCACCTTTTGGAGCTTTAAGTACAGCGTTAAGCGCTACTGTCGGACTTGGAAATATTGCAGGTGTTGCACTTGCCGTATCCATCGGTGGACCTGGAGCAACTTTTTGGATGATAGTTGCAGGTTTTTTAGGAATGAGTTTAAAGTTTAGTGAGGTCACCCTCTCTTTACAATACCGTGAATTTTTAAAAGATGGTTCTATCATGGGTGGTGCGATGGAGTATCTTTCTAAAGGCTTCGCTTCTAAAGGCTATGTCACTTTAGGAAAGTACCTTGCCATTCTTTTTGCTTTTTTGATGATAGGTGGAGCTATAGGGGGTGGAAATGTTTTTCAAGTTTCACAAGCTTATAGCGTCATCTCCCACGAAGTTCCTTTTTTTGCCTCTAACCCTCTTGTGTTTGGCTTTATTTTAGCAGGCCTTGCGGGTATTGTTATTATCGGTGGGGTTACACGAATAGCTTCTATAACTGAAAAACTTGTCCCCGTTATGGTTGTGATATATATCTTAGCATCACTCTGGATTCTAGGTACATTTTACCACAAAATAGATGATGCCTTTGCCCTTATATTTACAGAAGCTTTTAGTTCCAATGCTCTTTATGGTGGTATGATTGGGTCTATCGTTCAAGGTTTCCAGCGTGCAGTATTTTCTAGTGAGGCAGGTCTAGGCTCCTCCCCTGTTGCACATGCACCTGTAAGAACTAAGTACCCTGTTCGTCAAGGTTTTGTAGCGCTCTATGAGCCCTTTATAGATACAGTAGTTATATGTACAATGACTGCTCTTGTTATCATCATAACAGGTGTGTATCAGGCTGATGGTCAATTTGCATCACTCATAGCAGCAAAAGAAGGAGCAGCATTAACATCAGCGGCCTACGGAACTGTAATTAGTTGGTTTCCAACCGTACTCTCTGTAAGCATAGTCTTATTTGCATTCTCTACTATGATAGCTTGGGCATACTACGGTGAACGTGCATGGGTCTACCTATTTGGCTCAAAATACTCTATCATCTACAAGTTTATGTATCTAGCCCTTGCTATCGTTGCCACAACCGTAAACACTGGCATACTCGTTGACTTTAGTTTTATGCTTATGCTTACTATGGCTTTACCAAATATCTTCGGCTTATTTATCTTAAGTGGAGATATCCAGATACAACTCAAAGAGTACTTAGCAAAACTAAAAAGTGGTGAACTTGATGCGGAGGTATTAAGATGAATGTAAAATCTCAATGTATGAAGATTTTAGAAGAAGCAGGGATAGACCCAAAATCTGAAATAGACTTTGAAGTCAACAAAGAGAAACACTCACTCTCCTTAAAATATATACTAGACACCTATATGTTAGCATCAGAAGAATCAAAACTTGTTTTTTTAACAGCACTCAAGAAATCCGTTCATGAGGATACACTAGGCATAGATAAGTTTTTTGAGGGGATGGGGCAGTTGCTCCTCATGACACATCTTTCACAAAAATTTGAAATTTAAGACAATCAAGCAATAAAGTTAGTTAAACTAACACAAATGAATAATATATCTAAATATGGATTACTTTTCTCAAGTTACTTTATTGTATCTATCGCAATGTTTTATGTTACTTCATTGCTTAGAGATACAAATATTGACTTTCAAAAAAGCATCCTGGTAAAACAAGCCCAGACACACTTTAAAGATCAAATAAACAACAGAAAATGGAATGCCCAATATGGGGGAGTCTATGTAAAGCCTCTCAAAGATCAAAAGCCAAATCCTTATCTTAAAGGCAATATCTTAAAAGTAGATGACAACCTCACTCTTATAAAAATAAATCCAGCATGGATGACGAGACAACTCTCCGAAACCTTAGACGTTAAAAACTTTCATTTTCGTATCACAAGTCTTAATCCCATAAATAAAGACAATACTGCTGATAGTTTTGAGACAAAAGCGCTCAAATACATAGAAGAAAAAAATGTACTAGAGTACTATGAGATAACTGACAACAAAAACTTTAGATATATGGGAGCATTAATTACAAGAGCGTCATGTATACCATGTCATAAGCATCAAGGCTATAAAGTGGGTGATGTACGAGGTGGAATCAGCATAACCTTAAATACAAAAAACTATCATAAAGTACTTAATTATATACAAAATAAAGTTTTAATGGTACGAATAATAATCTTTTTACTTTTAACGAGCATTACTGTTTTAGTTTATAAACAACTTAGAAACAACGAACAACTTTATAAAGAAGTAAACAGAAGAACAAAAGAGATCAAATCTACGAAAAAACTTATGCAAAAGGTTTTAGATGCTGATAGAGATTTTTTATTTTTAACTGATAAAGTGAAAGTGATATTTACAAATAAAACTGTTCTTGATTTTGCAGGGTATTCTTCTGTAGAAGAGTTAAATAAATATTTTGGTGACATAGCTACAAAATTTGAACATGTTGATGATGAAGATTTTTTAAAGTCAAGTTACGAAGAGACACATTGGATTGACTATCTTTACGAAGAACAAAAAAATCGCAACCTTAAAGTTCTCATCATAAACAATGGTCTCAAGATGTATTTTAATGCACATGCAAAAAAAATAATAATAGAAAACGAGACTCTCTACCTCATATCATTTAGTATTATCACAAAAGAGTATGAAGAGATTCAAGCCTTAGAAGAAAAAGCATCTTTAGACCATCTTACTGGGCTTTTAAATCGTGGTAAAATAGATGAAATACTCACTCAAGAGATGCAATTATCTAACACAGTTTCATCGCCTCTAAGTATCATATTTTTAGATATAGACCACTTTAAGAAAGTGAACGATACCTTAGGGCATGAAGTTGGTGATGCAGTTCTTATAGAGCTATCAGAACTTCTTAGTTCTCTGACAAGAAAAGGTGACTTTGTCTCTCGTTGGGGTGGTGAAGAATTTCTCATCACTCTGCAATCAACTACAAAAGAAGAAGCTACTACATTAGCTGAAAAAATCAGAAAAAGTATTGCCTCTCACACCTTTGATGAAGCTGGTGCAATAACCATCTCCTTAGGCGTAACACAATTTATACATAATGAAAATAAAGCCTCTTTTATAAGACGCGTAGATGAAGCACTTTATGATGCTAAAGGTGGAGGAAGAAATCAGGTAGTTGTAAACTAACCTGAAATACATAAGTAAAACCTAAAACTGAATAAGTCCGTCAATAGGACTTGATGCAGTTGCATAGGGTTTTTTAGGGATTCTTCCTGCAAGGTAAGACATACGACCAGCTTGGACAGCATGTTTCATTGCCTCAGCCATTATCATAGGGTTTTGTGCTTGCGCAATTGCAGTGTTAGTTAGAACTCCATCAGCACCTAACTCCATTGCGTAAGCGCTATCACTTGCACACCCAATACCCGCATCTACGATGATAGGAAGATCAACCGCTTCACGAACAAATACTATATTGTAAGGATTTTGGATACCTAAACCAGAGCCAATAGGAGCTGCAAGAGGCATAACGGCATGAGCCCCAGCATCTTCTAAACGCTTCGCCATGATAGGGTCATCTGAAGTGTACGCCATGATGGTAAAACCATCTTTAGCTAAAACTTTACACGCCTCTATGGTTTCTAAAACATCTGGGTAAAGAGTTTTTTTAGTATCTCCAATAACCTCAAGTTTTATAAGGTCTATCCCTGTAGCCTCACGAGTAAGTCTAAAAGTGGTTATAGCTTCTTCTGCTGTCACACAGCCTGCAGAGTTTGGCAAAAACTTTACATTTGTACCTGCAAAAGTATCACGAAGGTTTTCTTTATCTGGATCAGTAATGTTGAGGCGACGAACTGCAACTGTAATGAGCTCACTTCCCGATGCTAAGGTCGCTTCTTTTGTCATCTCAAAAGAGTCGTATTTTCCACTTCCTACAATAAGGCGTGAGCCAAGTTCGTATTTTCCGATTTTAAGTATGTTGTCCATTGTTTTTTCCTAATGTCGTCATTCTCAGCTTGGCTGGATTCTGCTTGTAATTGTTATCAAGTAGATTCCGTATCGAGTACGGCATGACGATGTTGTTTATTTGTATAATAAGTGTTGAGTTTATAACATAACTAAACTTACAGTTGTTTAATCCCATCTATCAAATCATCTGGAGTAAGAGAAAAATCAGCACCTGAGTAGTTTTGAGCTAGTTTAGTATGTGCGAGAGATGCTGTTATAGTTGCATCCTTAGCATCATAACCTTGGGCTAAAAGTGAACCTATAAGACCACTAAGAACATCGCCACTTCCCCCTTTTGCTAACTTAGAACTTCCATGAGGATTTATATAGAACTTAGCATCATGAGCGATGATGACGTTTGCACCTTTTAAAAGAAGTGTGACATGAGGATAATTTTGCATAAAAAGTTCTACATATTTAAAACGATTTCGTTGTAAATCCTCTACACTAATATGCACTAAGGAGGTTTGTTTTAAAAGTGCTACAAACTCTTTTGGATGTGGGGTCAGCACTAAGTTAACTCTTTGTAAAATCTTAGTTACTATTTTCATATTAAATATATCAGCATCTATGATAAGTGGCAGTTTATTGTCTAAAAATTTAGCAAGTTCTTTATCGCTAAAGTCATCGCCAAGTCCCATACCCAAAGCAAGTGCAGTAGTGTTTTTTGGTAGTTCATGTGTATACATGATGCTAGGGGGAATATTTTCATTTTCATAGCCGACTAAAGTCACTAAACCAGCTCCAAATCTCAAAGCACTCAACCCAGACAAGATGCTTGCTCCAACCTTACTTCCAGATGCGATGCTAAGGTGACCATAGGTACCTTTGTGCGTATTAGTAGCCTCGCGATGAGGAAGCTTCATATCTTCATAATCAAGTAAATTCCATGGGGTATCTTCCTCATAAACCTCACGACTCACCCCAAGATTTACAACCTCTACCTTTCCTAAAAATTCTTTCTTAGCATCAAGATACATATCTTTTTTTAACGCCCCCATAGTGAGTGTTATATCTGCATAAAAAGCGTAGGCACTTGGTATATCACAAGCTATTTTATAGCTCTTTGCACTATTGATTATCTCCATTAATACATGCAGTTTTGGACTTAATTCACCCCTAAAACCAGTACCAACTAAGGCATCAACTAAAACATCACTCTCGTAAAGTTCATCTATCACTTTTACACCGACAACCTTAGCTCTTCTTGCTTGAAGTTTTGCCATTTCACTCTTAGGTTCAAGTGCATAGTAGATCCCTACATCATATTCACCATGTAAAATTCTTGCACAAGCAATGCCGTCTGCACCATTGTTCCCACTTCCACACACAACAATAACACTAGACTTTTTAGGGAATTTATGAGCTATATGTGATGCTAAGCCATGAGCAGCATGCTCCATCAGTATATCTTCACTCAGCCCAAACTCATCATAACAACGCTTATCAAGCGAACCAACTTCATCAAATAATTTCTGCAAGGATAGCCTTTGGTAAAATTTCTAGTTCTATCTGCTTAATTTTAACACAAAAACTTTCATAACTCTCCTTAGCATCACGTATAAAACTTTTTTGTAAGATAATTTTACCGCCATCAAGCTCGTTAGAGACATAATGCACACTCACTCCCGCCTTAGCATCATCAGACGCAAAACTTTTTTCTATGGCATTGGCACCTTTATGCTTTGGTAATAGCGATGGATGAAGATTTATTGCGTTTATATTTTCAGTAAATACTGACGTTAAAATTCTCATAAATCCACTCAAAACGACTAAGTCTGGTTTATAAGAGTTAATGACTTTAACTAACTCAGCATCAAATGCCTCTCTTGTTTGAAAGTTTATATGTTCCAACACTTGCGTATTTATAGATAAAGCCTTTAAGCGTTCTATCCCCTTGGCATCTTTTTTGTTTGTAATAGCACAAACTACTTCACACTTTTTTTGATGGAGTTCTTTGACAATATTTTGGGCATTAAAGCCCTCTCCACTGAAGAGAATTATGATTTTTTTCATAAATGAATTATATCTTATGAAGATAAAAAAGGTATAATATCACTATGAATTATAAACTAATAGCCCAAGAAACTTTAAACATAGAAGCCAACACTTTACTCAGTGCCTCAAAAAACATGAATAATGTCTTTGATGATGCTGTTGCAATGGTGCTCAAATGTAAGGGAAAACTTGTTATCACTGGAGTAGGAAAGTCCGGTCTCATCGGGGCTAAAATGGCTGCAACTTTTGCATCTACTGGTACACCTAGCTTCTTTCTTCATCCAACAGAAGCCCTTCACGGTGACTTAGGGATGATAGGTAAAGATGATGTAGTCATAGCTATCTCATACAGTGGTGAAAGTGAAGAGTTGAGCCAAATTCTTCCACATATAAAACGTTTTAACATCCCTCTGATAGGGATGACAAGAGATTCGAACTCTACCCTTGGCAAGTATAGTGACTTAGTGATAGATGTAGTAGTCGAAAAAGAAGCATGTCCGCTAAACATAGCTCCAACAAGTTCAACTACCTTAACTCTAGCTCTTGGTGACGCACTTGCAGTCTGTCTTATGAGGGCAAGAGATTTTCAAAAAACAGACTTTGCTTCTTTTCATCCAGGTGGTGCCTTAGGCAAACAACTTTTTATTAAAGTAAGTGACTTGATGAGAACAGATGATCTCCCTATCATACCGCAAAACACTAAGGTCAAAGAGGCACTTTTTAAAATAAGTGAAGGCAAGATAGGGACGGTACTGCTAGTAGATGATGCTAAGAACTTAGTAGCACTTGTCAGTGATGGTGACATACGTAGAGCCTTACTCAAAGAGGACTTTAGCATAGATGATGAAGTTCTAAAATATGCTACAAAGAATCCATTTGTCTGTGACGATGAAAATATGCTCGCTAGTGAAGCCCTAGTCATCATAGAAGAGAAAAAAATTCAGCTATTAGTAGTTACAGATACAAACAAAAAGATTAAGGGTGTATTACATATTCATACCCTTATTGAAAAAGGAATTTCATAATAATGAGATTAAACAAATATATTGCACACCATTCAAGCTACTCAAGACGTGAAGCTGATAAGGTGATACAAGACGGTTATGTTCGCGTCAATGGCGAAGTACAAGACAACCCTGCTACGCAAGTTGAAGAGGGGACTGACATCGTTTATGTGAGTGGGAAACAGGTAAGTCCTAGAGATAAATACACAGTTATAGTTTACAACAAACCTAAGGGTGAGTTAGTCACTAAAAACGACCCACGTGGGCGTAAGACTATCTATGATTCACTCTCTAAAGAGTACAAACACTACATCCCTATTGGGCGACTTGACTTCGCTTCTGAGGGACTTTTACTGCTTACGGATGCAAGTAAAGTTGCAACAGCTTTGATGGGTTCAGACCTACAAAGAATTTATAAAATAAAAATTAAAGGGCAAGTAACTTCAGAGATGGAGACTGCTATGCTAAATGGTATGACACTAGATGATGCATCTGCTGGTGGGCATTCTCACTCTAAAATCATGCGTATGGAGTTTAAACCCTTTATCGGATACCAAATTCAAAAAAATGCGCCAAACTATTCCATCCTTAAAGTAGCCATTACTGAAGGTAAAAACCGTGAACTTAGACGCTTTTTCGCGCACTTTGGCACTGAAATAAGCGACTTAAAACGCCTTAGTTTTGCTGAAATCGAGCTAAATAATCTTCCAACTGGAAAGGTTAGATTTTTAGAAAGAAGCGAGTACACTGCTTTGGCAAAATTCTTAAAAGAAGAGAAGAAAAAAGGTGCAAGTTAATAACTTTGATGATATTATCGGGCAAGACCACTTAGCATCATCTGGTGCTCCTCTTCGTGTCCTTTGCGAAAAAGGTGCATTAGGACATAGCTTTTTCTTCGGCCCTGCTGGTTGTGGAAAAACCTCTATAGCTCGTATAATCGCCAAAACTTTAGATATGCCTTTTTATGAGTTTAACGCAACTTCCATCAAAATAGAACAATTAAGAAAAATATTTGACCAATACAAAAATGCCTTACAAAAACCACTTATTTTCATAGATGAAGTGCATAGATTGGCAAAGAATCAACAAGAGGTTCTACTTCCAGTTATGGAAAACAACAACATCTTAGTCATAGGTGCCTCTACTGAAAATCCATTTTTTTCTTTAACCTCTGCTATTCGTTCAAGAAGTATGCTTTTTGAACTTTTTGCTATAGACAATGAAGCCTTAGCATCATTACTGAACAAAGCACTTACCTCTAAAAAACTTAGCTGTGATGATGATGCTAAGGAGTATCTTATAGCCTCTAGCGGTGGTGATGCTAGGGCTATGCTCAATTTGTTAGAATTTACTTCAAATCTTGACAAACACATAACTATAAAAAATCTTAAAAGTCTTAGACCAAATGCTTTAAGTGCAGGAAGTAGCGAAGCTGGTGTGCATTATGACCTCATAAGTGCCATGATAAAGTCCATAAGAGGGAGTGATGCCGATGCTGGAGTCTATTATCTTGCTCGTTTGATAGACGGAGGGGAGAGTGCAGACTTTATTGCAAGACGGCTTGTTATCTTAGCATCAGAGGATATTGGCAATGCAAACCCTCAAGCACTCACACTTTGCACATCTGTGCTAACAACTGTTTCTAAGATAGGCTTTCCAGAAGCAAGGATACCTCTCGCGCAAGCTGTTATCTACTTGTGTGCATCTCCAAAGAGTAACTCCGCATACTTAGCCATAAACAAAGCTCAACAGATGATAAACGACGGTATGATGCTAAGCATTCCAAAAAATATACAACAAAAAAACAAAGATTATCTTTATCCACATGACTTTGGTGGCTACATTGAACAAACCTATCTTGAAAAAAAACTAGATATAGTTAGTTTAAAAAACATTGGATTTGAAGCAAAAATGAATGATTGGTTAAAAAAAATCAAAAATACTAACTAAATAAAAGTTTTTTTCGCTATTATAATAAACAACTTAATAATGGGGTTTAACATGGATTTATCAACGAGCTCAAATACTATCACAATTGAGGGGAACATTAAAAGTATCTCTGATTTTCAAAAGATAAAACAAAGTACAGAGGCCATAGTCAAAACACACAAAAGCATTACTATTAAGATAATTGATTCTCTGTCAATCACATCATCCGTCATAGGTTACTTTAATAAACTTGTACTCAAGGATGAGATTAAAATCAAAATGGATATAGGCAACGCCCAGCTTATGAATCTTATCAAAGATTTAAACCTAGTCTCCACATTTAACGCTTCAAAAGTTTAATTATGAATATTAAAACTAAACTCAACATCATCACCGCTATTGTTGTTACATTTTCTGTAATTATCATCGGTATAACTGTTAATGATGCCCTAAACCAGAACCGTCATTTTAAACAAGCAAGTCAACTTAACATTCTTTCTCAAAAGCTTAGTTTACTCATACATGAGACACAAAAAGAACGTGGAGCAAGTGCTGGTTTTCTAGGTTCTAAAGGTACTAAATTTGTCGATATTGTGCCACAACAAAGGAACCTTACAGATCTAAAATATACAAATTTAAGCAGATATCTTGCAACGATAGATATCGAGTCATTTCCAACTGAACTTAAAAATTCTATCCTTGGATTAAAAAGTGATATGTCCAAAGTAAAATTAATACGTTCACAAGTGGATTCTCAAAGCATAAGCGTGAAAGATGAAGTTGCATACTACACTATGATGAATGCAAAAATTTTAAAAATAGTTTCACTTACAGCCAAACTTGCTACTACTCAAGAGTTGGTTAAATCTCTTGATACTTATACCAACTTTTTAAAATCTAAAGAGCGTGCTGGAATTGAACGTGCCGTATTAAGTGGTACCTTTGCTGCAGACAGATTTGGAGATGGGATGTTCGCTAAGTGGATAACGCTAGTTGCGGAACAAAACGCTTACTTAGATTCATCTTTAGCTATGGCTACCCCTGCTGCAATATCTTTTTACAAAACTAAAATGGCATCTGGAGTCATTGACGAAGTCAATCAAATGCGTGCTATCGCAAAAACAAAAGCTATTAGCGGTGGATTTGGCATCGACAGTGTCCATTGGTTTAAAACTATCACTAAAAAAATAAATCTTTTAAAACAAGTGGATGATGAGCTTGCTGTTCAAAACACTATCTTGCTCGATAAAGTCGCTAGCGCGTCTAAAGCAAATGCTATTTTTACTCTCATAGGCTATATCTTATTTGCAGTAGTAACTTTCATTGTTATGTTTTATATCTCAAAGGGGGTAAACAGAAGTGTCCGTTCTTCTTTGGAAAAAATATCTTGTATCTCTTCAGACTTAGATTTAACCTGCGATGTTATTGTTAAAGGTGATGATGAAATTTCTCAAATTTCACGTGCTATCCATGTGATGATAGTTGCTTTTAAACAAAGTATAAATGAAGCTTTAGGAGTATCAGATACTACTTCAAAAGAAACAAATTCACTTAAAGAAGTTGTTTCGACCTTGGCAGAGAATGGTGATATAGCTGATAAAAAAATAGACAATATCAACATCCTTGTAACTGAGGTAGGAGAAAGACTAGACACAGTAGAAGAAGCTTCCATAACTGTGACGGAGGACTTAACACAAACCTCCTATATGTTAAATGGTTTTGTAGATAAGCTTGATAATGTTGTTCAAACTATAGAGAGTGGTAGTGAGCATCAACTCGAGTTAGCCTCTAAAGTAGCCTCACTTACAGACCAAGCTAAAGATATCAAAGATGTTTTAGACATCATCTCTGATATAGCAGAACAAACAAATCTGTTGGCTCTTAATGCTGCCATAGAAGCAGCTCGTGCTGGTGAGCATGGTCGTGGATTTGCTGTTGTTGCTGATGAAGTAAGAAAACTAGCTGAACGCACACAAAAATCTCTGACGGAGATAGGAGCAAATGTAAATCTCATCACTCAAAATGTTTTAGAGATTGCTGATGAAACAACAAATACAACACAAAATATGCAAAATATTTCAGCCTCAGCGCAAGAGCTAATAGGTTCAGCAAAAGAGTCTAATGAGAACCTCTCTAAGACACAGGAAAAATCAAATGATGTGATGTATCAGTCTACATTTATCGCTACAAAAACGAAAGAGCTCATAATCAACATGGACGATATTATCCATGTATTATCAAAAAATTCTGACTTGCGTACAAATGTAGAAGTAGCTGCAAATAGTATCTCGAATGACGCACTTAAACTTCAAAATGAGCTGAGTAAATTTAAAGTATAATGCCTAAGTTTAGCATAGACGAGGATGTTCTCGCACACATAAAAACTTTAACAGTTTTATGTGTAGATGATTCAAAAACAACTCTTATCATCTACGAATCCATCTTAAAAGATATCGTAAAAAAACTTGTTTTTGCTAAAGATGGGGCTGATGGACTACAAAAATTTCTAAACAATAACATAGATGTTATCATAACTGACTACGAGATGCCAGTACTCAATGGTCTCGAGATGAGTGAGAAAGTAAGGGGTCTTAATAGAGATGTTCCTATTCATCTAGTTTCTGCTGTTCAAAACATGGACATTATAGTAAAAGCTCTCAATCAGCACATCACGAGCTTTATCAAAAAGCCAATCATTCCAAATGAACTTCTTTCCACCATAGCGAACTCGGCAAAAATTCTCATAGCCAATAAGTTTTTAGAAGAGGAGCGTGAATCAAAACTAAAAGTGTACGAAGAGAAAGAAAAATACTCCAACTACCAAGAAGACCTAGCCTTTTCAAAAGAGTTAAATATACTTCGTAATGATTTTTATTATCAGATGATTGATATGCAAAGTTATGCCTTCATTGACTTTTTTTACCAACCCCTTGACAAATTAAGTGGAGATGCTTATAGTGCAAGATCAGTGGGTAAATCAAAAATATTTTACTTAATAGTTGATGGTATGGGTAAAGGCCTTTCAGCATCACTTAGTTCAATGCTTATGACCTCTTTTATCAACTATCTTGTAGATATATCTACAGAATTTGATTTAAATAGAATTATTTATGATTCCATAGAGTATATTAAACCTATCCTACTCGAAGATGAATCACTCTCTATTGACTACATACTCCATGATAATAGCATTGCGCAAATGAGTTATGCAAAATTTGCAATGCCCTCAATACTGATGCAAAATACAAATGCTAAAATAGAAAGGTTAAAATCAAATAATGCTCCAATCAGTAAGTATATCACAAACGTTAAAATCGATACATATGATATAAGCAACATTACTAAGTTTCTTTTTTATAGTGATGGTATTATCGAAAATGAAACTCGTTTTAGTGATAAACTTTACAATGAATTTATAGAAGAAGATTTTTTAAACTCCTATACTCGTGAAGATATGAAAAATAAAATTTTATGGAAAATAAATGAAGTAGAAGATGATATGACTTTCATCTTCATCAATAAACCAAATTTACAAGCTAACCTCATAGAAGAAAAAGTATTTAAATGTTTGCTTGAAGAGGTAGATAACGCTTTTGACTGGTATATAGCTATATGGGAGACTCTTACAAATGATCCTAAACAACTACAAAGCGCTGGAGTCGCTTTTACTGAACTCTTCATGAATGCATACGAGCATGGTAGCTTAGGCATCACAGCAGACCAAAAGCATCAGTTACTTGAAGATGATGTATATTTTGACAAACTTCTAGAAAAAGAAGCCTTATGTTCGTTAGAAATCACAGTAAATGTACATAGAATTAAGCACTATTCTAACTGCTACATTATCACGCAGATTACAGATATGGGTAAGGGATTTGACACAAAAATATTAAGTGAAATATTTAGAAATACGAAGGCGTATAATGGAAGAGGTGTTTTTATATCTCGTTCAGCATCACACGGGATCTATTATAATGATATAGGGAATAGTGTTATATTTTTAAATAAGATTTAATTTATTACTAGGCAAAGCCTAGTGATAAATTATTTTGCTAGTGCAGCTTTAGAAGCTTCAACAATTGCAGTAAATGCAGCTGCGTCATTCATAGCCATATCAGCTAAAATTTTACGATCAAGTTCGATACCTGATTTTTTCATACCATTCATGAAAGTAGAATAGTTCATACCGTTAAGACGAGTAGCAGCATTGATACGGATAATCCATAGTTTACGGAAATCACGTTTTTTCTGTTTACGGTCACGATGAGCATATACCCATGATCTTTCAATTTGTTCTTTAGCTTTTCTAAAGTGTTTACGACGACCACTATAGAAACCTTTTGCTAATTTTAATATCTTTTTGTGTCTTCTTCTACGAACAACACCTGTTTTAACTCTTGGCATTTCTTTCCTTTTGTCTTTACCTACTCACACGTTGATGGTGATGAAGGTGTCCATCTTGTGAACTTGCCCAACTATTTATGTTATTACATCCTAAAGCTACAAAAAGTAACTTTTTGAGAAACATAGTTGGAGATTTATGACAACCGTCATTCTCAGCTTGACTGGGAATCTAGTTAATCATAGCCTTGATTGCTTTCTCATCTACTTTAGCTACTACAGCTGGGCTGTTTTGCTTACGACGAGTGTCTGCATCTTGTTTAGTAAGAATGTGACTTCTATACGCTTTACCACGTTTAATAGAACCATTTTTCTTAACTTTAAAACGCTTTACAGCGCCTTTTACCGATTTCATTTTAGGCATCGAATTTCCTTTCTCGTAAAGTGAAAGCGGATTATACCCAAAACATTATAAAATATAGCTATAATAAGTAAGAGATTATATGAGGAGTTATGATGCTAAACAAAATTCTTTTACAAATCGCAAAAAATGCCATATTAAATAACTTTGATGCTAAGTATGCTGTAAACACAGAAGCTATCTTAAAAAAGTATCCTGAACTGGCGAAAAAAGGCGCTGCTTTTGTAACGCTTACTTACAATAAAGACTTACGAGGATGTATCGGCTCTATCATCCCACACCGCACACTTTTAGATGACATCATACATAATGCAAAAAGTGCAGCCTTTCATGACCCACGATTTAAAGCATTAGGTATTGATGAATTTGAAAACATTAACCTAGAGGTCTCTGTTTTAAGCCAAGCTCAAATTTTGGACTATAATGATTATAATGATCTTCTAAGTAAAATTTGCCCTAAAATCGATGGTGTAATACTAAAACATCAAAACTTTCAAGGTACTTTTTTACCTCAAGTTTGGGAGCAACTTCCCTCAGCATCACTCTTTTTAGAACACTTAAGTTATAAAGCTGGAACTACCCCTGATGTATACAAACAACATCCAGAGATTTATACCTACCAAGTGGAGCATATCGAGGAAAGTTTTAATGAGATACTCCCACTATAAAGACAACAAACATATACAATGCCTGCTGTGTAAACATTATTGCACACTGCAAAAAGACAAGGCAGGTATATGTGGCATCAACTTCAACATAGACGGTAAACTTCAAAACAAAACCTATGGCTACCCAAGTGCCATCAACCTAGACCCCATAGAGAAAAAACCACTTTACCACTTTCTTCCATCATCATACTCACTTAGCATCGGAACTGTTGGATGTAACTTTAGATGTCCTTTTTGTCAGAACTACTCCATATCGCAGACTTCTGTAGTTAATGATGCGAAGTTTTATGCACCTCAAGATATTGTAAACATCGCTATCACTCATGATGCTAAGAGCATAAGCTACACCTACAATGAACCAACTATCTGGTATCCATATGCTAAAGATATAGGTTTGCTTGCTAAAGAATCAGGACTTAAAAATGTTTTTGTATCCAGCGGATATGAATCTGCTGAAGTATTAAAAGATATGCTAAGTTGGGTAGATGCTATCAACATAGACCTCAAAAGCTTTTCACAAGAGTACTATAAAAAAACCTTACAGGCCAATCTAAAGGGTGTACTCCACAGCTTAGAGTTTTTTGCTAAGTCCAACATACACTTAGAGATAACTACTCTCATCATCCCAAATGTAAACGATAGCGATGAAGAGATAAAGATGATGGCATCTTTTATTGCAACAAAATTAGGCAAAGATATACCTTGGCATTTGAGCGCTTTTCATCCGGACTACAAGATGCTTGACACTCAAAAAACTCCCATAAAAACTTTACTTCATGCAAAAGAGATAGCCAAAAGTTACGGCATAAAAGATGTATACTTAGGAAATGTAAACGTATGAAGGAGTTATGATGCTAAGAGAGATGAGTGTAAATGGAAGTTTTTATCCAAATGATACAAAAGAACTAGTCAGATACTTTGAACATTTTCAAGAGTTGTATGATGCTAAACTTCATCTTACAGATGTAAAAACTAAAGCTATTATAGTCCCTCACGCTGGCTATATTTACTCAGGTTTTACAGCCTCTATAGCGTACAGAACTTTAGCCTTAGGGGGGATTAAAAAGTTCATTATCATAGGTCCCTCTCACAAAATCGCATTTAAGGGAATCTCACTAGCTTCCTTTAGATCTTATGATACACCACTTGGAGAGTTAGCATCTGATACTAAGCTAGTTCAAGAACTTAAAAATAAATTTAACTTAAACTTCATACCAGATGCCCACCACGAACACTCAACCGAAGTGCAGTTTCCCTTTATAAAGCACTACATAGATAATGCTAAGATAGTTGAGCTAGTCTATGGTGATGCTCAGGTAGATGATATCTCCAAAATCATAACTTATGTGCTAGGGTTAGAAGATTGTGGGGTTATCATCTCTACTGATTTAAGCCATTTTTACACTCTTGAGCATGCAAACACGCTAGATAACATCTGTCTTAATGCGATAAAAAAACGAGATGTCAACCTACTGAAAAGTGGCTGTGAAGCTTGTGGTATTTTAGGCGTTGAGGCTATGCTAATAAGTGCAAAAAAGCTATCACTTCAAGTAGAGTTGCTTGATTATAGGACTAGTGCAGATGCCAACGAAGACACCAGTAAAGTAGTAGGATACATGAGTGCTTGCTTTAGAAATAATACTTAAAAGAGTAGATAACAGCAGATAAATCTTCATCATAGCCAAGTTTGTTAGAGGTGTAACGATACTGCAAACCAGTAGTAAAACTTTCGTTAATGTTGTACCAAAAAGACAAAGCGCCGTTTATACCATTGCTTTTTCCATCCCCTTTTGGCGACCCATCACTAAGCTGATAGTACTCTTTTGCACGTTGGAACTCCATCTCATGCCACTGAAATAAAGTAAAATTTTCGTTTAGTATTTTAAAGTTATAGTAAAACTGCCAACCAAACATGTAGCCATTAAAGCCATGAAAGTACGTATCGTCTTGATAATGCACCCCTATAAATGGCTTCATCCAAAAGTTGTTCCCTGATGCAAGTTTATAAGAGATGCCACTGACAAGATTGTTCACATAAAAGAGTTCACTATTTAAATAATAATCTTGGATATGAAAGTAAATATTTTCATATAATTTTATGTCAAGGATTGGTTTTAAGGCTATTCGTAAGCCTTTTGCTGAAGTGTCCTCATAATTTGCTAGCGGATTTTCTATGTCAAAAAAACCATAAAACTCACCCCAAGTCCATCCAGCACCACCCTCCACTTCTAAGTAAGTAAAGTCCCTATAAGCAGTTTTTTTCTCACTTGACTTACTCCAGTTAAGATGGTTGATGCTAACATCTTTAAAAGTATACAGCGGAGTGAAAAGCTTAGCATCATTAGCTTTTAAACTTAGTGTAGTAGCTACAAAGATAAGAAAAATATATATAATATTTATTTTCATTAGTTTATTTTGTACCCCTGATCTATCACATTTTCTATCTCAACATCAACAAGCTTTGTTCTTGTTCTTCGAACTAAGGAGCGTAATCCATCCATGCTCATATCTTTTTCTTTATACACATGGGTGCGTATCATCTCATAGTCTACTAATTTTCCTTTATTTTCCATCAATAAGCTTAAAAAACTTTTTTCTTTTTTTGAAAGATTATTAGAAAATTCTGCTGGTTTTAATCTGTCTATTTTAATTCTTAACTCTTCTAAATGAAAAGGTTTGTTTAGGTAATCTACACAGCCATAATTGTATGCTTTTGTTAAGGATGCTACATCACTGTTGGAACTTATGATGATTACCTTTGCGCTTTCATCGTAGTTGTGAATCAACTCTAAGAGTTCTAGACCATTGATATTTGGCACATTTATGTCAAGTATAAACAAATCATAATCATCAGTAAAATTATCTAAGACATCTTGTCCATCATAAAAACTGTGCACTTCATGTGCATCTAACTCTAAGACTTTACCTATAGACCTATGGAGTGCTACATTATCTTCTAACAATAATATCTTCAACTTTTATCCTTAATACACTTAAACATATATGTAAAAGTAGTCCCGTTTTTTTCATCAGAATCTACAACTACATCTATGCCATACTTCATAACTATATCGTGTACGATGCTAAGACCAAGTCCATGTCCACCAACAACATTATTTTCACGAAAATATTTATTAAATATCTTTTTTGTATCTTTTATCGGCACACCTACATTATGAAAACTCAAGCTATTATTTTTTAGTATCACTGTGATAGTGCTCTCATTTTGAGCATACTTTATAGTGTTTGATATGTTGTTATCTATGAGTCGTATGAGCTCTATTGCTGACATTTGCACCTCGCAGTGCTTATCGTTTGTGCGTATCACTATATCTTTAGAGTAAGAGTTTGCTATGGTTTTAAAGTAACTCACACGCTCTTTGACTAACTCTTCTAACGAGATAGTTTTTATAAGATAGTTTTCATTTTGTGTATTGAGCGAAAACTTCATATCATCATAGGAAAGCTGCAGCGTTTTAAGTGCACTCTCTATCTCTAGTGTAAATTCATCACGACCAAAAGAGAGCTCACGGAGCTGGTTGTTGAGTGTGATGATGCTAAGGGGAGTTTTTATCTCATGCATAGCACTTTGTATAAACTTATCTTGTTCATTGAGTTTGATCTCTTTTTTTCTTACTCTACTTAACACAACTATACCAACTAAGCCTAATACTGTAACAATGAGCATCCAAATATTTAGATTTTGCAACTCTTTGAGATGTGCTGTGTCGTCTATGATGATAGAAAAAACTACTTCAGTATTGTCAAATATAACACCATTTGAAGATATGCTGATAGATTTTAGGTGTTTACCATTATCTGTAAACTCTTCTACGAGATACTTGCTTTTTTGTAGTTTCTCTTTGATAATTTTTCCATCCCTAATACGGTCATAAAACTCTTGCAAAGATGGTTTATATGCCTCATACTTATGTATGATGATATCATGAACAAATCCCTCATCACCGAAGGTAAAAACCTTTACATCTTTTACATTTGGGTAAGAATCTATAGCATCTTGGAGCTTTTTGAGTTCCTCCTCCCTGCTTTTGTACCAGTAGCTTATCTGTAAAACACCAGCTTTATCATCACCTGCGTAGTTGATATAGCCATCTGAAAAGGTAAAAAAACTTTGTGTAGACTTTTCAAAAAGAGGGGGACATGGGTATATGACATTTTCTCTTTTATGTTCATCAAACAAATCTTTAGCAAAGCTCACATCAAAACCTAGCTCTTTATCTAAGGTAGAGTTCATTATAACAAGGGCTTTACTCAGGATGTTTATGTTGTAAGGTTTTCTTAGAGTATCTTTGTTTATCTCTTGATGTAAACTTGTTAAGTTGATGTCTAGTGGGTGCATCTTTTTCGATTCTATAGCCTTGAGCACATACTTATGTTTTTCTATGATTTTTTCTTTTTCATTAGCATACTCAAACAGTAACTTCGTAAGCATATCTTTTGTTTTGTTACTCAGGTCGCTTATAAGCAGTTTTATATCTTTGTCATAGTTTGTAATGATTTGATTGCGAAGAGTGATATACCCAAAGATGTCTATGAGAGCAAACATCCCTATGATAAGAAAAACAAATGAGGATATTTTAAAATTTTGCATCGGGTATTGTACAAATATAAATATTAATACAAGCATAATTTAAAAACGACATACGGGTGACATTTGAAGTTAGTACAATCATTCACATTAAAAAAAATGGAGAGAACATGAAAAATATAAGATTATTAGGTTTAGGTGTAGCAACAGTTGCTGCATTGACTTTTGGATTATCAGGATGTAGCTCAAGTGATAGTGCAGCTGGAACAACAGGTACAGATGGAACAACAATAACAACTGCTGAAATAGGAACTTTCGTTGATGCACCAGTTGGTGGACTAACATACAAAACTGCTACAAAAAGCGGTACAACCAACGCAAAAGGTGAGTTTGAGTATAAAGCTGGCGAAAAAGTTGAGTTTAAACTTGGAAATTTATCTTTTGGTGAGGTGCAAGCTGGTGGTTTAATGACTCCATATACTATGGCAGGGGTTGCAAATGGTGGTACTAGTGATTTCGCAACAAATATAGCATTACTTTTACAAAACTTTGATTTAGATAGAGCTAATACAGGAAGCTTAGACCTTTCAAAATTAAGTTCATTTAATTTTAGTGATATTAACTTAAGTGCAACACCAGCAGATATGGAAAGTAAAATTACATCTAAACTGACAACCTTAAAAAGTAGTGGCTTAATAGACTCAAGTGCTACACTTATAACTACTGCTGCTGTAAAAAGCACTATGGATACTTTCATAAACCAAGAAATAGCAACAAGAAATGATATAACTAAAGCTTTAGGTACTGAGTATACAATCTTACTTTGTTCACCGTTGATAGGGTGTATTGAAGATGATCTTAAAGCTACATTTTTAGCTGATGGAATAATAACTATAAAAACGACTGCTCAAACTTTTAGTGGTATATACACCAAAGAGAGTGCTGGGATTGTAAAAGTATCTTTTGATAATGGTAACGAAATAGATTATTTAAAAATAGTAGATATCTCATCTACTGGGATAGTATCTTTATGTGGAGAAGATACACTAGCAGGAGCACAAGCTTGTACAGCAAATGAAGCTTGGGTACCTACAGCTGCTGCAGCTAGCTATATGGCAACAAATACAGGCACATTAACACCAGTCGCCGTAAATAGTTTTTCTGAAATTTCTGGAAAAGAATTATTCCAATTAGGTTACTCTACTAGTAGTAGCTCATTTTACTATAATGGATTTAAAATAAATACAAATGGAGATTTAAGTGCACCAAGCGATGGTGGGGCAGGCTTTAATACATCTACAGATAACTATAATGTAAGTGTCTCGAACGGTTCACTTCACCTCACTGGTTACAATGCTAATCAGAGTGAAGATAGAGATGATACATATGCATTTAACAAATATGACTTAACAGGTCATACTATTAAACTCAATGAATTTTCCAAGTCAAATATTTTTCATGAAAATACTCTTAGCACACTTACTAAAGAGATAAACTTTACTGGTGGGACTATGTATTGTACTATATTATGGGAAGAATGTTGGGTTGATAAAACTGCAATAAATGAAATGATGAAATAACTCTATTTCATTTTCTAACTACACCTCTCCCGAGGTGTAGCACTCAGATAAACTTTCACTTAAAAACAACATATTGACATACGGATGACATTTGAGATTTGTATACTTTGAAATACAAGGGAAAAAAATGAAGTATTATGACACTTATGTAAATATCGGTATAGCAACAATAACAATACTTTATATACTTTTTGCAATGATAGCTCTTAAAGATATCTTTGCACTTTAAATATACAAATTATATAAATGGAGAAAACATGAATAGTATAATATTATTTTTCTTAAGCATTGCAACTATCACTATGCTTGCATTTGCTTTTGGTGGTTGTAGTTCTGGTGACGATAATTCTAACGGGACACCTCCAAACACTAACTCTAAATCTATTATAGGTAAACTGGGAAGTTCTTATAGTTTTGCTTCACCAAGCCGTAAACGTACAGCACCTTCCACATCATTACTTATTGATGCTAACGAGGTATGGGTCTGTCCAATCACTAAAACAGACTACTATTCTGGTGCATCAAATGTTACTTTCAATTATTCTGCAATATTTGAAAATAAACATGTGTATCAGATAGCTGATGATGGGTCATTTTCTTTGGATATCACTAACCCATGCCTAAGTCCTTCTGGGTGTGTTGGAACAGCTTTGCTCTTAGTTGATTCAACT
>Ga0256840_1001437_pt1 | contig 22401 bp, 19 predicted proteins | sample 355202metaG_FD_185969 | JGI IMG/M metagenome (GOLD analysis project Ga0256840, IMG submission 185969) | Hydrothermal vent microbial communities from Mid Atlantic Ridge, Atlantic Ocean - 355-202 | ecosystem: Environmental > Aquatic > Marine > Hydrothermal vents | place: Atlantic Ocean: Mid...
AAACCTCATCAGGGTGAACTGTAATCACAGGATCAAGTACAAACCACTTCTCATAGTCATTTTTATACAAGTAGTTAAAGTACTTTGATTGAGCATCATAATAGGGCTTCAGAAGTTTGTTCTCTTTGGCTCTAATCTCAGAAAGCTCTTTTTGAACTTTGTCATAGTGGGCTTGATGTTGCTCTTTTTGGGCTGTCACTTCTGCCAACCAAACTTTTTCTTGTGACTCCAACCACGCCTTATAATCCGTTTTATCTTTGGGTTTAAAGGTCATGTCAGAAACCACCACATCGTGCAGTGAAGAGATCGCTTCACGGAAGGTTAAAGCATCACGTAACTTAGATACAAAGAAAGTTGGTTCACGATTTAGGTCAGGAGCAAAGCTCATATCTGTCTTATTTTGGTCAGAACGTATGCCTGAATTACCTCTGAATTTATAATTAAACTCCATGACTCACCTCCTTTATCTCTAACTCTTGAATCTCTAGTGGTAACTCTATATCACCATAGTACTCACTTATATTTACCATCGCTTCAACATAAGCAGATTTATCTGCCCAGACCATCGACGCTGAGTGATGAGATGCCAAACGGGCATACATCTCTGCTATTTCTCTATGTGATAAAAAGTTGTTTAATATATTTAAAACCCTTGTTTTTGCTACCCTATTTTGATTAACAGAGTGCAGTAGCGTATTAAAAAATCTCTCCATTTTCACCAACTGTTCAACCCTTATATCAGACAACATCAAATCGGTAACAAACTTTTGAATACTCAAAGCAGGATGCTGTGAAAGTTTTAGCATAATACTCTCATTGTCAAAGTCACGCTCCTGTATCATCTTCTTTGCAAACTGCTGTACATCATTGTAGTTACTGTCAGCTATCACCACAATGTCATCAGCACGTAGAGGTTCAAAACTCTCAAAGTAAGCAGAAGCAAAGGCTCGGGTATCTTCCCAAGAGGTATCAAAAATCATGAGCGACTTTGGCATGGATTTTTTAACCATTTTAGGGTTATTAATATAAGCATCATACGCCCAAACCCTAATGGATTTGTTTGGATTTTTAGCCAACTTTGCCCACTGAAGCACAGAGAAGTTCTCTGCTTTTTGTTTTTGTAACAGCAAGTTTCCTATACGCAAAGCCAGTTTACTTTTTGCAATGAGCAATCGGTAAAGTTGGTCAATATTTATCACTCCATAAACAGATTCAAATGACTCAACCACCGAGACCACATTCTCTGCTGTTGGTTCAGGTGTTGAAGCAAATGACCTCTCTACAAGCTCTTCTAAAATTGTCTCTGCATTCCCCTGCTCTTTGGCTCCCAACACTTTAAGAATCTTCATCGCTTCACTACTTACTTGTGGCTCTTCATGATAAAGAAAAGTCACCAACATACGGTACTCTTTCATCAACTCCTCATCAGAGAGTTTCCCAAGCAGATAGATAGTCGTTGCCAACATAGATGGGTCTTGATACGAAGCGATTTTCTCTTTTAAAGCCAAAGAGAGTTCCAACGAATCAAACTCTGGACAACGAATCAACTTAGAAGCGATAAGATGATAATCAGAGATCTTCTCTTCACGCATCATCGCTTCTAAATGTTTGACCTCTACACCTCTGTGTAAAGCTCTAAAAATCTCTATCGTTCGTAAACGAACCTTAGCATCTAATGGCAGAGAAGTTTTCATAAGTTTTCTTAGCACCTCTTCCACTATAGAACTGGGGTTTTCCAATGTTTTAAGTAGAGGTATTAAACGATTAAAAATATACTTTGAAGTAGAGAAAGTTGCTTCAACTACAAGATTTTTGGTATATAAAATCTCTGTTTTTTCTGCAACAATCTCTAAAGCATAAAGAGCAATATTGTCATCAGAACTCAACAGACACGCCGTAATAATCGCCTCTTCTTTTGTTTCATCATAACGCTTTTTTAGTAAAGCAAAGAAAAACTCTCGTGCTTTATCAGCGTGTGCATTTAACATCGGAAGCAACTGCTCTAGCGATGCACTTTTAATTACCTCTGGGTGTTCTTCTATAATAGCAAAAGAAAATTCTTGCACCTCTGCTACCAAACTTTTTGCCAAAATTTCTAAAGCCACTTCTGGGTATTTGTCCCAAATCTCTTTGTGCATCTCTACTCGCTGTTCATCATGTATACTTTTGTTGGCAATCTCCCACATTTTTTTAGAGGGAGCCATCATATAACGTTTACCTGCACCATAAAGTATGTACATAAAAGTCAAATGCACAGCAAAGGCATCATACTTTTTGGTTTTTAAATTCCAATCGTTATCATAATACTCTGTTTTAAAAGGAGCAAATGCTTCAACCTGACTGTTCATACTCAACAAAATATTTTTAGAAAACTCCACATAAGATGCTGAATCATTCATCGCCAAATTCTTCAGGTAACGCAAACTTCGCTTTTTAAAGTAGAGTCGTGAACAACCCAAACTTCTTTTGTTATCGCTCTCCCATTCATAAACCTCATAACATGCCATTTTCTTTGACTCTATTTTAGTGATGAGTTTTGCCAATACAGCATGATCATCACGCATATCTGCCATTTTATACAGCCGTCTAAAAAGTGAAAAATTAAACTCATTGATAGGTAAAAATGCCATTGCTTTGACCATCGCTTCATGCTTATGTGGGTCAATAGAAGCTTGAATATAGAGTTTCAAATAGAGTTCATCAGCCTGTTCCAACAGAGGGTCCAACTCACCCTTTATTGCTTTTCTCTCCTCTTCATACCAAGAGTCTATGTTTTTATAACGTCCATAGGTCGAATCTATCATCTCCTCTAAAATCTCTACTTGGGTTATAAAACTTTCAAGACTTTCATTTTTAATGGAGACTTTAAAAGGCATGGGTAAATCTAAACCTCTTATCTCTTTTGCTTCTCGTTCATCGCCTAACAAAAAGAGTGCCTCTTCTATAATGTACTTCGATGCGTCATTTAACTTCTCTCTTAAAGAGATCATAATGCTACGCAAAGCCTCATCTTTATAACGCCCCAATGCCCAAGCTACAGAGTAGTAAAAAGCATTATCCTCTTCAATACTTCGTGAGTAGAGAGTGACAATATAAGGCTTAGCATCTTCTAGTTTCAACGCTCCTGCTCTATAAATAAGTCTTGAAACAGCATAGTTGTCTACGCTTTTAAGTCTCTCTTCACTGGCTCTTTTCAATCTCTCTATTAACAATGAGGCATAGGCATCATTTGACAACACTTCTCTTTGACTCTTCTCCTCTTTGGTCATAGAGTTGTATCCTGAAACTATTTTGTACTCTTTGTTTACTTTAGAGACCACCAAAGAGTCATAAAGTTTTTGAGCCTTTTTTAAGGCTACAGGAGAGCTTGTTTTTGTTCCCTCACGTAGAGTTGCACCATATCGTCCATACTCAAAGTTGACCAAGTAGCTCTCAGGTGATACTTCAATAAGATAGACATTATAGACCTTGTTGGAAGTACCTTGGTGGAAATGTAATAGTGTTTTTTTAATTGTTTTCATAAGATACGCCTCTCTACTTTCTAAACATATTTAAGATATTGCCAATAAAAGAGCTCTTTTCTGCAGACTCTTCTTCTAATAATTCAGACTCTCTTCCGAGAACTTCTTCATCCATAGAATCCCAAGGTTGCTCACCACTTGCCGATTTGCTTCTGAATTCATTGCTTGAAGAGGCTTGCACTTCTAAAGGATATTTCTTCATAATCGCTTTCACCTGTGCCATGTACTTTGCACCTTTCTGGGCATCGACCATGTTTATAAAATTGGCATAACCCCAAATCACTGAAATAAGGTTTTCACTTTTTCCATGCCATGACTTACCCTTTAGCCCATCTGTTTCTATCTGATACAACAAAGCTCTAAATTTCTTTACCTCTTTACGGTTCACCGATGGCTTTTCATTGACCACCACACCTGTCACCTCATGGCAAGATCCTTTTTTCATAATACGTGTTTTGTCAGGATGAAGAATAAATCCTTCCTCTTTAACAATTCCCTTTATCCAATACATCATTTTGTTAATATTGGGGTACTCTTGTGCTGAAAAAGTCATATCGTCAGCATAACGGGTGTAAACAAAACCAAGTAAAGTCGCAATCCCATTCATACGTTTGTCCAGTTTACGACAAATAAGATTGGTAATCATCGGAGAAGCTGGTGAACCTTGTGGCAAATAACGTTTACCTGTATAAAGGTAAAGTTTTTCACCATCTAAAACAACCTCTTTTTGTTCTGCTTCTGTGGTCAAAAGAGCCAAGACCGTTGCTATTTCCGTAGAATAGCCCAAACTTTTAAACAAACCTTTTACACGAGGGTAACCCACCGTTGGAAAGAAGTTTTCAAGATCACAATTTATTACCACAGCTTGATTGAGATGAGGCAAAGCATTAGAAACAATATTTCGCTTACTTACAAAACCATGAGTCTGCTCACTCACTTCTACTTTATTCAAAAGATTGTCCAAAATCCAATACTGCAAACGTTTAAGCTGAGGTTTCGGAGCTGAAATCTCTCTAAAACCACCTGTTTTTTTAGCCATTTTAAAACGTACATAGTCTGTTTTAGGTGAAAGTTTTTGCGTATAAGTTAAAAAACGTAACTGCTTTAAAGTTACGCCCATTTTGTTTGCCAAATCCTTGGAATCTTTTATCACAAAAAGATTATTTACAAGTAGCAACTCTTCCTTTAAATCTTGCTCTTTCAAATCAGATACAAAAGAGGTTCCTATAAAACCTATATGATTCTCTTTTTTCTCTTCTCTTTTTTTCTGATTTTGAACAAGTTTTTCTTCACGCTTTACCTTGGTCTCTTCCCGACGAAGCAGCGAATCTTTCATTCGCTGTTTATGAATCTCTTTTATCACAGCCTCTGGATTTTTAATCTTGGTAGAGAGTCTGTTTAACTCTTTTTGAAGTTCCACCTTTTTCTCTATAAGCTCTTTGGCTACTTTAGGTTTAGACTCATCCCAAAATCCAAGCCGTTTCATCTCCTCGAGTATAAAAGCATCTTTTGAAGTTTTTTTAATCTCATCATAAAGTTCCTGACGGGTCATCTGTTTTTCTGCCATAGTAATATTCCGAATAGTTTATTTGATTTTTTTAATGAAGTATTTGAGGATAGATAGTATGCGAAGAGTATAAGAGTTTAACTTCGTTCTTTCTAATATTAGTCCGTTCAACTCGACACAAATGGGGTACTAGTGTAGACTATTTGTCTTTACAAGACCACTACGAAATATGTACACTAGTACCCTATTTGTAATAGTAAAGAACTGATTAATAAGGCTTTGCTAGACTCTATACATACATAGCGATACACTATGCGATTTGCAAGGTTCTCTTATACTTTCAAGGAGTATTTTAACTGCATATTTATTAATAAAAACTTAATTATATATTATAGTATATATTTTTAATAAAACTATCTATTTTAACATCTCTTCTAAGGTAGCCACAACATTTCTACCCAAATCATCAAGAGAGTAACCACCCTCCAACATAAAGACCACGGGTGTCTCTCCAAGGTCAAGAATCTCTCGTACTATTTGACGTATTCCTTCTGTTGTAACGTTTAACTGAGCCAAGGGGTCACTCTCATGTAGATCATAACCTGCTGAGACCAAAACAATGTCGGGTTGAAAAAATGCATAAGACTTGGGTAAGTCATCTTGATAAATCTCTAAAATTTCTTTATCAGCACTCTCAGGCATGAGATAATAATTGGCTGTATAACCCAAACCTTTCTCTAAACCCGTATGCGTTTCGGCTCCTGTTCCAGGATAGGAAAAAGATTGATGACTACTGAAATAAAAAACGGTATCATCACTATAAAAAGTATCTTGGGTTCCATTTCCATGATGCACATCAAAGTCAACAATCATAACTTTTTTGTAACCTTTCTCTTGGGCATACTTCGCTGTAATGGCGATATTATTAAAGAGGCAAAAGCCCATAGAGTGTGTGGGTGTTGCATGATGTCCAGGAGGACGAACAGCACAAAAAGCTCTCACAAATTTATCTTCTTTAATCCCATCAATAGCCACCAGACCTGCTCCGACAGCTTTTCGTGCTGCATAGTAGGAGTTTTTAGACAAAATCGTATCGGAATCAACAGGTAGTCCCATTTTACTTTTTTCTTGCGTATCTTGTATTAACTCCATAGGATGCACCATTTTTAAATCATCTATGGTTGCTAACCTAGGAGCCACTTCCATAAGTTTATCCAACATGGGAGCCACGTGTCGATTTATACTTTCAAGTCGTGCAGGAGACTCAGGATGACCTACACCTGTATCATGTTGTAAATAGATATCATCTGTAATCCAAGCAACTTTTATTATCTTATTATTTTGCATTTTGTACCTTTTTTATACGATGAGAAGAAGAGAGAAGTCTCTAAAAGAAGCTGGAAAGATATGAGTTGAAGGGTTAATTCAAAGGGGAGTGTATTACGGAGTATGTGAAAATCAATTACATATACTTCAACTCATTTTGGAGCTATTATCCAAAGAGGAATCTACAAAGGAGATTTCTTAATTCCTCATCTTTCATAGTGATATTATAGAACGTATAGATAAATCACTAGACAACGAAAGGTCAACAGTTTGTTAACCAATCACTCGATTCCATAACATGAGGTCGATTCCTTTTTTATCTTGATATAAAAACTCCAACTCCTTATCAACATTATAATTGGAAATATGAGAAGAGAGTTTAGGAGTCTGATACTGCAGTAACCAATCTATTTTATCTTGAAGAGCAGTAATCATTCCCTCTCCCCCTTCTATAAAAACAAATGAAGGTTTGTCAAAATCTTCTAAAACATCAATAACTTCAACATCGCGACCTGCTACAGAAAAAAGAGGAATGGTTCTATCAAAATTATCCTCTTTAGAATAAATAGTTATATCAGGGGCAACATCACCTGTAAATCGACAATCTAAAGTTGGTCTGTCCACCCGAACCGTATTGCCACCTATAAACATCTTAGTACAAACTGCACGAAGCTGATGGACATGGGTCAGTGACTCATTACAAGTCAAGTATCCACCTCCTATCTTGCCGTTAGAAGTTTGGGCTATCTTAAAAAGTACAAAAGCCCTCTTCTGCCAAATAAGAAATGGCTCTAACAGCTCCAAAGCCTCATTTTCACAAACACCCACTTCAACGTCTATTCCTTGCTCTTCAAGTCGTTTTAGCCCTCCATTATGTCCCTCTATTGGGTCAAGCGTAGCAATAACAACTTTTTTAGGTTTTATATGAGAGAGTAGCGAAGCACAAGAAGGAGTCTGTCCCACATGTGAGCATGGTTCAAGCGTAACAAAAATCGTACATTGTGAAAAAAACTCTTTAGGCAAAGCATATAAAAACTCATGAGCCTTATGAGAATTAAATCTATCAAAATCTATTTTTTTAGTTGAAATAGTCTCATAAGCTTTCAACAGTGCCAAAACCTCAGCATGGGACGTTCCTGATTTTTGATGGGCTTCAACAGCCACTATCTCATTTTGATATAAAATCAAACAACCTACTGCTGGATTTGGGTATGTTCTTAGTTGGTATTGCCATGCTTTCGATAAAGCAAGTTTCATATAAATTTGAGAGGAAGAGAAAGAAAGCATAAGAAGTTTATTTCGTTTTATTCCACTCATAATAAGTCTTAGCTTTTGAGATGTTACAGTACTCAAAGCGTACCTCTTCACCTTTTTTCTCAATGCTAAAGCCTTTTTCATCAGCAGATTTAATAATACCTTTTTCTTTCTCTCCACCGTTTATTTTGAACTTAACGCGTTCATTAATAGCTGACATGAAGTGTGTAGAGTTTTCAAGTTTACGCTCAATTCCAGGAGAGCTTACTTCTAAAAAATATGCCCCATGCATAGGAGGATTAACATCAAAAAATACTGAAAGCTCATGGGAAATATCGGCACAAAGGTCAAGTTTTACACCACCCTCTTTGGTGATGTAAACTCTAAAAATAGTATTACTATCTTCTTGTGCTGTCTCCGTTCCGTAAAAAGATGCACCATTTGCCTTAACAATTTTTTCTATCTGCTCATTAAGATTCATCTGATTTACCTTCTTTTGTGCTATCACTACTTTTTTCATGACGTTTTCCTATCTCTTTAAAAAGAGCATCTATTTTTGAGATTTGTTCCAACTGCGAATCAAACTCAAATGTAAATTTAGGAGCTTTATACCACCCCTCACTCTCACGAACATAGGTTGAAAGATAAGCTGTTACCGTACGTAATTGTCTTAAAGCTTCACTTTGTTCTTTCTCTGTTAAGTATGACTTATCAAGATATACTTTTGCATCATAACGACCACGAGAACAAACCACTGCTGTGACAGACAAAGCATTAATACGATTGTCATTCATTCCTGAGAAAGCCTCTGGAAGTAACTCTACTAAGCGTGACTCAGTTCGTTTTCTTTTTATCTCTTCTTCTCTCATATTTATCCTACAATGAAAAAGGGTAGAGACATGGCTCTACCCCTACGGGTAAAATTAGACTAGTCTAATTTTACTTGCTCTTCTACCATTTTGAAAGTTTCAATTACATCGCCATCTTTAATGTCGTTGTAGTTATGAAGCATGATACCACACTCGAAACCATTTTTAACTTCTTTAACATCATCGTTAAATCTCTTAAGAGAAGAAATGGTTGTTTCATAAACAACAACACCGTCTCGAATAAGTCTAGCCCCTGCATTTCTAACAATAACACCGTCAGATACTTTACAACCTGCAATGGTTCCAACTTTAGCAACAGTAAACGTTTCACGCACTTCTGCTTGACCTGTAACCTCTTCTGAGATTGTAGGAGACATCATACCACCAAGAAGGGCTTTAATGTCATCAAGTAATTCGTAGATAATTGAGTAAGTTTTAATCTCAACACCAAGCTCTTTTGCTTTTTTCTTAACAGCACCAGTAGGTCTAACGTTAAATCCTAAGATGATAGAGTGTTCAGAAGCATCTGCTAGTTGGACATCTGACTCTGTAACCCCACCCACACCTTCGTGGATAACATTAACTTTAACTTCTTCATTTTTAAGGTCAGCCAAGGTACCTTTAATCGCTTCAAGAGAACCTTGAACATCTGTTTTAATAATCACTGGTAAGGACTTAAGATTACCCTCTGCAATAATAGCAGATAGGTCATCAATAGTAACTTTAGTACTTTTTGAAAGCTCTTTGGTTCTTGTGTACTCAGCTCTTTTATCAGCCAATTCTCTTGCATCTTTTTCATTGTCCATTACGACAAGAACATCTCCAGCCATAGGCACGGCTGAGAGTCCTACAACAGCAGCAGGAGTACTTGGCCCAATCTCTTTTACTCGTGTACCATCATCTAAAATAAGTGTTTTAACCTTACCAAATGTTGTACCAACCACAAAGCTGTCTCCTATTGAAAGTGTACCATTTTGAACAATAATATTCGCAACAGCACCAAAACCTTTCTCGACCGAAGACTCAACAACAACAGCTTTTGCATTTCTCTTGGCATCAGCATCAAGCTCCATCACTTCTGCTGTTAAAAGTAAGGTATCCAATAAATCATCAATTCCTTCACCCGTATGTGCAGAAACAGGAATAAACTCATAGTCTCCACCCCACTCTACAGGAGTAATTTCAAGTTCAGCCAGTTGGGACTTAGCAAGTTCTGGATTGGCACCCTCTTTGTCCATTTTGTTAATCGCAACAACAATTGGAACACCAGCAGCTTTAGCATGAGAAACAGCCTCTTTTGTCTGCTGTTTCACACCATCATCTGCAGCTACAACGATAATAACAATATCGGTTGCTTGAGCTCCACGCGCTCTCATTTCTGTAAAGGCTGCGTGACCCGGTGTATCTATAAATGAAATCTTTTTACCATTTTTCTCAACTTGGTAAGCACCCACGTGCTGCGTAATTCCACCTGCCTCTTTGGCAGCTACTTTTGTTTGACGAATCCTATCAAGTAGTGATGTTTTTCCATGGTCAACGTGACCCATAATGGTAATGACTGGTGGTCTCTCACTTGGATTCTCATTTTCTATCTCATTATATACTTTTACATAATCAAGAGCATCCAATGGATCAATAGTATGAACTTCAACCTCAAACTCTTCTGCAAGAATTTCAATAGAATCTTTATCTAAGAAGTCATTTTGTGTAAACATGGTTCCAAGCGTAAATAGAACTTTAATTACTTCTCCAGTACTTCGCCCCACTTTTTCAGCAAACTCATAAACTCTTACATTTTCCGGAATCTGAATAGAGGTAATTGCTCCTGTACTCTCTTCTTTAATGTACTTTTTACGTTTTCCACCACGTCTAAGTCCAGACGGTCTTCTACGATGTCCACCCGTTCTACCACCACGACCTTGAACCACACCACCTGCTGCAGCTCTTTTCTTCGCTTCTTCTTTACGCTTCGCTTCTTGTCTCATCATATCTTCATAGATATTCTTATCAGAGAAGTCAAGCATCATTACTTCTGGTTCCTCTTCTACTTCTGTAACTTGGTTACGTCCATATCCACCAAAACTAGAGTTTGACATAAAATCAAGCTTTTCACCACTCTCTTTTGCAGTGGCAACCCGTTTAATCTTCTTTTTAGACGGTGGAGTTGGCATTCCTGCTGGTCTTTTCTTTGCTACAGATTCAACAGGTCTACGTTCTTCTACAATTCTAATTCTTGGCTTTTCTCTATCAGCCTTCTTAACAACTGTAATACCAATACGCTTACGCTTCATTTTTGGTTTTTCTTCAACCACAGGAGTCTCTTCTTCTACAGCTTTGGCTGTTTCAACAACAGCCTCTTCTGCTTTAGGCGTTTCTACTTTTTCCTCTATAGGAGCAGCTACTTCTTCAACAGGAGTTTCAACTTTAGTTTCTTCAACCTTAACCACTTCAACAATCTCTATTTTCTTCTTTTTAGGAGTTGCTGTAATAGAACCCCTTCTAGTAGAAGTTTTTTTAACTGGCTTAGCTATAGGAGCTTTTTCTACTTCTTTAGTTTCACGCTCTTTAATTTCAGGAGTAACAACTTCTTCTTTAGGAGTCACTTCTTCATCATTACTTTTAGTAACTTTTGCTTTTTTAACAATTTTCATTTTAGGCTTCTGGGCTGTTTTTGGTTTAACACCATTGATTACATACTCAACCAATATACCAGCTTGATCAACAGTAACGGTACTGTTGGCTGCTTTAACGTCATAACCTAGCTCTTTAGCTTTTTCAATAAGTACTGCATTTGATGCACCTGCTTCATCTGCAATCTCTTGGATTTTAACTCTATCCATTCTTATCTAACTCCTTTAAATACTTAACAAACTGTTCACTATCTTCACTTGAGAGCCGAAAACGTTTCATTAAACCTTTAACTTTTTTTTCGTTTTCACGACAACTATCACAAATATAAAAACTCCGACCCTGTCCAGAATAAGGAAAAATGTTACTGTTTTTCTCTTGTAGGCGAAGTAGTTCTTTTTGAAGCTCCCGTTCTCTACATGTTATACACATGCGTACTGGTTCATTTTTTCGCATAATTATACCTAACTTTTGTTATTAACTCTTTGAAGTTACACCGTAATTGTCAAGAGTTTTGGTAAATACTCTAAATTTGGGAAACTTTTGCGCCAATTCTTGGTGAATTTTTGCTGCATCATCAGCGTAGCAAAGTGTGAAAAATGTTGATCCTGAACCTGAAAGTGTACTCATCAAAGCACCATTGGCTAAAGCAACTTTTTGAACCTCAAACAAATCAGGCATCTGTTTCATTCTTCTACTCTGATGAATCTTATCTTTAGAAGCAATACGTAGCAAATCCCAAGACTCTGTCATAAACAAAGAGGTCATAAATGAAGCACGAGAAAGTGAATAAATCATCTCTTCTGTTCTGTACAAATCAGGCAATACATTTCGTGATTTAGCTGTCGAGATTGTTTTGTTTGGTACCACTAAAACAGCTCTTAAATACTCAGGTATTTTTCTTTTTTTACTATAAACTTTTTTATCTTCCACACAAGCCACATTAAACCCACCCATAACTGCTGGGGCAATGTTGTCGGGATGTGGTTCATACTCTAAAGCAAGATTTAAAATTTTTCGTTTATTGTAGCGTTCACCTGCTGCCACGTAGGCAGAAGTTAAAGCAGCTGTTATCACAGCTGAAGAGGAACCCAAGCCCCTTGAGATAGGGATACGATTGGTAAATTCAAATCTAAAGTTCTCTCTTTGACCTTTTAATTTCACATATTGCTTATTAAAAATGTTCATAAATAAAATATTTTTACGTATATGAGGGTTTTCAGCTCCCTCACCACGTGTCGATACAGAAAAGAAACGTGACGGTTTAATGGTAATTTCATTACGAAAATTAATGGCGAGTCCAAGAGTGTCAAACCCTGGCCCAAGATTGGCTGAGGTCGCTGGTACAGATACAAACAAAGTACTTCCTTTGTTGATGTCAAACGTGAAATGTTATACGGCAGGTAGAATATACATGGGTTTATTATCGCTTAAAATCGCTACTTCACTCAACATGGAAGGTAATTCAAACCGTTGCTCTACAGCCTCATCAAATTTTTTTGTTATTATAGTCTCTTTTTGCTTGATAAAGTAAAGTTTCCCCATGGCTTTTATGGGATTTTGATTATTGAGAGAAAATGCATCACAACCATCAAAAGAGATACCTTTTAAAATTTCTAAAGAACGCAGAGTAATGTAGGTTAATTTAATTGCCATATAAGAGCCCGGACCGGAGGTATAAAGAATGTGTCTATAGTTATATTTTACAGAAAGATCTCGCAATACTTTTAAAAGAATTTCCGAAGTTTTTTTTTCAGTGGATATACGCTCTATCAACTCACCATCTCTGTAGACTCCTATAAGAAGAGGAGAAGCTATAGAGATAATGAGAATTTCATAAGGACTAGGCAAAGCTTTTTGCAAATTCTCTACTTTGTGCTTTGTTAAGAGCAACCATATCATAGTTGGCTGTATCAGAAAGTAAAGCAACTGTTAATTCATGGTTAAGTTTATGACTTCCTGCAAATGAGCTGTAAGCTCCTAAAATATTGTATCCTGTTACCATCATATCACCCATAGCATCTAAAATCTTGTGACGAGCGAACTCATTGTCAAATCTTAAACCTTCAGGGTTTAAAACTTTTTCATCATCTAAACCAATGGCATTGTTCAGACTTGCACCCAATGCAAGATTGATACTTTGAAGGTATTGAATATCTCGTGCAAAACCAAAAGTTCTAGCCCGTGCAATCTCTTCTAAAAAGGGTTTTGTTCCAAAAGAGTAAGATTGTGATTGCTGACCAATGACGGGATGTTCAAAATCTATCTCAAAATCAAAAGTTACTTCATTGCTTGGTTCAAGACGTACAAACTTATCTCCATCTCTTACTTCAACCGTTTTCTTAACTCGAATCACCTGTTTCGAAATCTCTTGCTCCTCTATTCCAGCTTCATCTAAAAGCAGACAAAAAGAAGAAGCTGACCCATCCATGATGGGCATCTCATTTCCATTAACAACAACGCGCATGTTATCAATTCCATAAGCATAAACGGCAGATAAGAAATGTTCAATGGTAGAGATATATCCCTTGTCTGACCCTATAACTGTAGCCATTTGGGTATCTATCACAGATGAAGGAGAGAGGGGAATAGTTAAAGCTAAATCTTCACGGTAAAAGACAATACCTGCATTAGTACCTAACGGTTCAAGACGGAGTTTAATAGGTTCACCTTTATGCAATCCTATTCCAACAACTTCAACTGGCTTACTAATAGTTCGTTGATTCATATCTATATTCCTTTATTATCTGAACGATATTATAACATAATTGTGCATTTTTTGTAACTTGTGATTTTTTTCATTTACTTTTAGAGTTTTTATAGTCTATTTTAAGTTTAAAAATGTTTATTTCTTGTTTATTATTTTTTTAAAAGTTTTATATATCAAAATATTAAAATCACAAGAAAATTTTACACTATCCTCTTCTAAAATTCAAGCAAACAGCCCAAAAGCCCTAAAAAAGTTACCAAAGCTATTCTTTTTAAAATCAATAGAAATTTTAAATCATAGCTTTTCATTTTCATAGGTAATTTTTAACTTATGATGTTATATTGTCAATTAAATAAGAGTAAATTACTCCGAAAAGGAATAACCATGAAATATAATGATTTAAACAGCGAAGAGATACGTGTTATAGAGAACCAAGGTACAGAGATGCCCTTCTCTGGAAAATATGATGGATTTTATGAAGCTGGAATCTACAACTGTAGAAAGTGTAGCACCCCACTTTTTAACTCAACCGACAAATTTGATTCAGGTTCAGGATGGCCAAGCTTCGATGATACCATTGAAGGTGCAGTAAAAGAGGTTCCTGATGCAGATGGAAGACGAGTAGAAATAGTATGTGCAACCTGTGGAGGTCACTTAGGTCATGTTTTTAAAGGTGAACAAATCACCCCCAAAAGTACCCGTCACTGTGTTAACTCTGTTTCACTTTCATTTGAGTCCAATGATAACAACTCAAAATATAAAAAAGCCTATTTTTCGTCAGGATGTTTTTGGGGTACAGAGTACTGGTTCCAACAAGCCCCTGGTGTAGTTAACGCTGACTCAGGGTACATGGGTGGACACACCCTCAACCCAACGTACCCAGAAATCTGTGGAAAACAGACTGGTCACCTAGAGACAGTAGAAGTTACCTATGATCCAAAAGAAATTTCATTTGAGACGTTAACCAAACTCTTTTTTGAAACACATGACCCAGAGCAGATGAATGGTCAAGGTCCAGATATTGGTCCACAATATCTTTCTGCTGTATTTACAAATGATATGAAAGAAGAAGACAGTGTTCAGATTTTAATCAATCAACTAGAAGATAAAGGCATGAATATCGCTACCATGATTAAAGATGCCAACGAACATAAATTCTATATTGCAGAGCATGAACACCAAAATTACTATAAATTGAGAAATTCTAAGCCTTATTGTCATGCTTATACCAAAAGGTTTTAAAAAGTTTTTACTCATAAAAAATTTATGCTACCATAGTGAAAAAAATAAAATACCAAACACTCATTCACAAGCTCTAAAAGAGCTGTTGGGTAGGTTAAAACCATACCCTACAGCCAATATTTGAGAATGAGAAAAAAGAAAGCCTATGAATTTTCTAAAAAGCATATTTCAAAAACAAAAACCCATAGAGACAACCCTTACCATTACATCCTCCAATGGTTTTCATCTGCGACCTATTGCACAATTTGCCAATGAAGCAAAACAGTTTACTGCAGTGGTAACCATCATATCTTACGAAGAAGAAGTCTCAGCAATACAAGTTCCCAAAATTTTATCACTCTCTTTAGAAAAAGGTGAGAGCTTTACCTTAAAATGTATAGGGGAAGATGCCCAAAAGGCGAGTGTACATCTCACAAAGTTTTTTACACAACTCATGAACAGTGATAAAGAGATAGAGACCATTGTTCAAGAAGAAGAGAACTATGAAGCACCTGCACTTAACGGTATGTCTATCTCTTTTGGTATCTCTATTGCTCCACTAATACACTATGAAGTGACAGAAAGTGTAAGCCATAGCGATAAAGAGCCAGATATAAATGATGCTATAAAGCTAACAAAAGAGGAACTTTTAAAACAGTATGAGGAGAACAAGCTAAAAGAAGAGGCTCAAATTTTCTTAGCCCAAAAAGAGTTACTCTCTTCTGAACTTTTTGAACAAAACTTTTCTAATATCAAAATATTTAAAAATACCATAGCTGATGAGATCAAAAAACTCAAAGATACAAAATTTAAATCACGTATCGCCGACTACCAAGATTTAGAACAGAAAGTTTTAGCACATATAGGCATACAAAGCACTCTAAAATTGCCCAGCACTCCCTATATACTTTTAGCAGAAGATTTACTACCCAGTGAAATTTCTAAACTAAACAACTCACCCATTAAGGGAGTCGTTCTAAAAAAAGGAACCCCCACTTCTCATGCCTCTATACTTTTACGCTCATTTGCTATTCCTGCTGTGATTATAAATAGTGACATCGAACTCAGCCCACAAGCCATACTTGACACCAGCTCGGGAGACCTCATTTTAAAGCCAACAGATGCAGATATTGAAAAAGCCCATAAAAAGCAGAAAGTATTTGAAGAGAAAAAAGCTGAAAATTATAAACATCGTTTTGAAGCAGCCACAACGCTAAGAGGAAAAAATATTAAAATTCTTGCAAATATTAGTAATGTGGACTCAGCAAAAGAAGCAAAAGAGTTGGGAGCAGACGGAATAGGCTTGTTACGAAGTGAGTTTTTATTTATGGAAAAAAGACCCACACTCGAAGAACAAACCAAAGCCTATGCAGAGATATTTGAACTTTTTGATGAACTCACCATCCGAACGCTTGACGTAGGAGGAGACAAAGCATTGCCCTACGCACAGATAGAATCTGAAGAAAACCCATTTTTAGGCATAAGAGGTATACGTTTTTCACTCAAAGAGAAAACCCTTTTAGAAGAGCAACTCCTAGCCATATTCAAAGCCGTAGGTTCGGTAATACCGAACAATAAAAGCAAAACCATGAAAATTATGTTCCCGATGGTCAGCAACTGCAATGAATTTATAGAAGCCAAACATATAGGCTTAAATATAGCAAGAGAACACAACCTAGACATCTCAAATATAGAGTTTGGAATCATGTTGGAAATCCCCTCTGTCATCTTCGCCCTAAAAGAGTTTGACCAACTTGTAGACTTCTACTCCATTGGAACCAATGACCTCACCCAATACCTATTCGCTATAGAGAGAACCCACCCTTCACTACAAGCAGATGCCACCTCTCCTATGGTAATGAATGCACTAAAAATGATTATAGAAACAACGCACAAACCCATTAGTATCTGTGGAGAGTTGGCTGGTTTGGTAGATGCAACAGAAGAGCTGATAACGATGGGCTACTCCACCCTCTCTGTCTCAGCTAAACTTATTCCCTCACTAAAAGAGAGAATCCGAAATGTTTAGTCTACTGCAAAAAGTAGGTAAAGCCCTTATGACCCCCATTGCTGTTTTACCTATTGCAGCGATATTATTACGTCTTGGTTTTGGTGACATATTTACAGGAGATGTAGCGACCATCATGAAAGTAGCAGGAGAAACCATATTTAAGAACTTAGACATGCTTTTTGCTGTGGGTATCGCCTATGGATTGGCTAAAAATAACGACGGAGCTGCAGCCCTTTCAGCTTTGGTCGGCATTCTTATCGCCAAAGCTGTCTACCTTCAAATTGATAAAGATCTTAACATGGGTGTCTTTATAGGTATCATCATAGGTATTTTAGCTGGAATCCTCTACAACCGTTTCCACACCATTAAACTACCAGAATTTCTAGGTTTCTTTGGAGGAAAACGCTTTGTACCCATTATTACTGCCCTCTCTGCCATTCTGGTAGGTCTTTTAGCAGGATATTTTTGGCACTACGCACAAAATGCTATAGATAGCTTCTCTCATGCCATCATCTCTCTTGATGAAATAGGAACATTCATCTACGGAATACTCAACAGACTACTCATCCCACTGGGTTTACACCACATTTTAAACTCTGTTTTTTGGTTTCAACTCGGAGACTATACCTACATAAAAGATGGTGTAGAAGTAGTAGCCAACGGTGACCTCCATCGTTTCTTTGCAGGTGACCCCACAGCAGGAATCTATATGAGTGGATTCTACATTGTCATGATGTTTGGTCTTCCTGCTATGGCTCTGGCTATTTACCTAACCACGCCACCAACAGAAAAGAAAAAAGCAGGAGCCATATTAGCAGGAGTCGCATTTACCTCTTTTCTTACAGGAATCACCGAACCTTTAGAGTTTCTATTTCTTTTCATAGCCCCTCTACTTTTTGTACTTCATGCCATATTAACAGGACTCGCCCTAGCCACAGCCCACTTTTTAGATATCCATCATGGTTTTGGTTTTTCAGCAGGACTTTTTGACTATGTTATCAATTACAAACTGGCTAAAAATCCTCTACTTATTTTACCTCTTGGAGTAGTTTTTGGACTTATTTATTTCATACTTTCTTACTATACAATTAAGATTTTTAAACTCACCATATTTGAAGCCGATAAAGAGTCTCAAAAATTAGAAAGTTCACATGAAGCCTTAGCCTTTATAGAAGCCCTTGGAGGGAAAGAAAATATTCTCTCAGCTGATGCTTGTATAACCCGTTTACGAATGGAGGTAAAATCTTCTAAAGATTTAAGTGAAGAGGTGTTTAAACAACTTGGAGCCAAAGGAGTTATAAAGCCCAGTGAAACGACTGTTCAAATTGTTTTGGGGACACGTGCTGAGTCTGTGGCTGAGATGATTAAAGAAAATCTATAATCGGTCACTGAGCATTAGCCGAAGGCAAAATGCTCAGTTCCTCATAACAACCCCTCATCATAGAACAGATTTTTTTAAAAACCTAGAAATATGTCAAATTATCATATTTTACTTTTTACAGTAATCTATATCATACTCAAGCAACAAACTTTTTGCCCCATACATCACTCCTTCACAATCTTCATTGTACTTATTCTCATCTTGGAGTGCATTATCAATATCAACATAACTGGTTCTATTTTTCATAGGTATAGCATTAAGTGAGTCATTATTCGGTTCAACTATATCATCATTTAATGCAGATATTAGAAAAAGTAAATCTTTTTTATTGGTCAATAAATTTTCCAAATCTCCTGCAATATAGCTATGGTTTTGATTGGGTAAAATAAAAAATGACTTTTCACTTTCATGTAGAAGTGACCAAATAGTTAAATGAATTCTAGGGTCAGTACCTGTACCTAAAAGATTGTTCATTTGTATAAATGAGACCTTAGTCTTTAAACTAGTTAAATCACTTTGATTCATACCAAAAGCAAACCAACCGTCTATAGAAACAACCAACCTTCCTTTCTCTCCATAACCTTTATCACGAAAATGTTTCATTACGTAAAAGGATTGACCTCCTCCTAACGAATGCCCCATAACTATTAGTTTTGAAACATTCAGACCATGTTCAATTTTAGCTCTGTTTATAGCTTTTTCAAATATATTTTTTGCATAAAGTCCTCTATAACTCTCACCAGACTCAGCACCTATTACAAAATAACCTTGACTCGCCATAAACTGCATAATCCCTTTGTAGTTGTCTATTTTAGCAGCAGAGCCTCCACCTTCTAAAAACAAGACAACTGGTATATCTTTTGTAATAGAATCTTTTGGATAATAAACAACATATTCATCTCTTAACCCCTCTAATGGATACCTACTAACCTCATATTTTCCTAACGTACTGTAGTCTTTTGTTGTTGTATTATTGGTATCACTACAAGAAAGAAACATAAATATAATTATATTAATCGATAAAAATTGTAAAATTTTCTTCATTTATTATGCCTTTTTTACTAGGATTATAACAAAAATTCTCTTTTGAAAAAAACTGTAACTTGTTTCGTGTCATTCAAAATAGATGAATTGGTCATAGTGTACAAAAACTTTCAGGTGCATGGGATGATTTCACAACACTTCAAGAGATACGAGCCAATCAAGAAGAAGACAACTTAAGAGAAGATTTTTAAATATTTGTACGCTCTACCAAATTTTAGATATATCATAGCTTGGAGTATCTTAAGGCTAGAAAATCATGTTATAATAAATAAAAAGAGTAAAGTATGGACAACAATAGTAACAATCCACTACACGGCATAAAATTAAAAGATATAGTAGAAGCGTTAGTAGAACATTACGGGTGGGAAGAGTTAGGGAGAAAAATAAAAATCAACTGTTTCAACAATACCCCTCACATCAAAGCCTCTCTTAAATTTTTAAGAAATGTTGACCATGAGTGGGCTAGAATAAAAGTGGAAAACTTATATATAGATACGTTTAAATAAAACTATTTAAACGTAACTTCCATTAATGATTCACCTTCACGAACGATTCTTGTTTTATGTACAAAAAGGGTTGCCTCTTTCTCATGATTAAAAACAATAGGGGTAACAATATCTTTACCTTTTGATTTAATAAACTCTATATCTGCACAAATGATAGGTTTTCCAACCATAACAGTATCACCTTCTTGAGCTAAACGCTTAAAGCCTTCACCATTTAAAGCAACAGTATCTAAGCCAATATGAACCAATACCTCTAATCCATTATTTGTTTGAATAGAAAAAGCATGATTGGTGGAAAATATTTTTGTTAAAACACCGGCAACAGGAGCTACAAAAGTATTAGAACGTGGGATAATAGCCAACCCATTACCAGCCAATTTGGCTGAAAAAACTTCATCAGCTACACTCTCTAACTCAACAATATCACCATCAATAGGTGAAAGTATTATCTGTTTTTTAGGTTTAAATAATCCAAACATAGTTATCTCCTTTGAGCTTTTAACCATGAAAGAAGAGACTCTATCTGCTCTTCTGTACGAATGGTACTTGTTCCACCTTCTGATGTACGGGCATTCATCGAAGCACGATTATCAAGAAGTTCAACAACACCTTCTCCTATTCTAGCATCTACACTCTGTAAATCGGCTAAGGTAAGTTCGGAAATATCCACACCTCTATCTTCTGCTACATTTACAACATTTCCTGTAATATGGTAAGCATCTCTAAATGGAATACCTACCTTTTTTACCAAGTAATCTGCTAAATCTGTTGCTGATAAATGACCTATCATACAAGCTTTTTCCATCTGCTCTATATTTACAGTCATTTCATCTATCATTTCATTAAGCACTTCTAGCGAAAGCAAAGCTGTACGTACAGAATCAAAAACACCTTCTTTATCTTCTTGCATATCTTTATTGTAAGCCAGTGGAAGACCTTTCATCACCGTTAAAAGAGCCACAAGGTTTCCATTTACACGACCTGTTTTACCACGAAGAAGTTCTGGAATATCTGGATTTTTCTTTTGAGGCATAATCGATGACCCCGTTGCGTGTTTATCTGAAAGCTGAAGAAACTTAAACTCCGAAGCAGACCATAAAATAAGCTCTTCACTTAAACGGCTCATGTGCATTATCATGGTTGAGATATTAAACAAAATTTCTAATGCAAAATCTCTGTCACTAACGGTATCAAGACAGTTTAAAGTGGGAGCTTTAAACCCAAGCTTCTCTGCCGTAGTTTTACGGTTAATTGGGTGAGGTGTACCAGCCAAAGCAGCACAACCAATTGGTGAATAGTTGTTACGTTCATATGAAGAGGTAAATCGTTCATAATCTCTTTTAAACATAGAAGCATAAGCCATCATATGATAGCCAAAGTTAATAGGTTGGGCATGTTGTAAATGGGTCATTCCTGGAAGTAACGTTGATGTGTTTTCAGTAGAAACTTTAATAAGTGTAGAAATATTTTCTAAAAGTAAGTCAGCTATTTTTTGTGTATTTTTCTGAACATAAAGTCTAAAGTCCAAAGCCACTTGGTCATTACGAGACCGAGCTGTATGCAAACGTTTACCTGCATCACCAATCTTATCTGTAAGGTGACCTTCAATGGCCATGTGAATATCTTCATCATCTCCATCAAGTAAAAAAGTCCCTTCTTCAACTTCATTATATATCTCAACAAGACCATCTTCTATCTGTTGGTAATCTTCTTTAGAGATAATCCCCTCTTCTGCCAACATATAAGCATGAGCTCTTGAACCCTCTATATCTTCTCTATACAATACTTTATCAAAAGGTAATGAGTTATTTAACGCTTGAAGTAACTGTGAACTTGATTCTGAAATTCTTGCAGATGCAATTTTTTTTGACACTATAAAATCCTAATATAATAATTAAAAGTATTTTAGCGTATTTTAGAAAAATGGGGAATGAATAAGTAAAAAAGAATAAAAAAAGACAATAAAGTAAAAAAGAGAGAGAAGGGTGTTAAAGAAATCAAAGAGGCAGCGACCTACATTCCCAATCCAGACAGGATAAGTATTATCGGCGATGGGAGGCTTGACTTCCAGGTTCGGAATGGAGCTGGGTATAACCCTCCCTCTAAGCCCACCTCTAAGAAAGGTAAAGATATAACGGTAGGGGCGACCTCTGTGTCTGCCCTCTATTCGCATATATTTAACTTTCTTAGTTCCGTGAACTTTGAATTTCTTATAAGTAGTATATTAAAACATAACATAGTTAAGAGTCTAATTTCATGTTTTTTAATTATTAATTTTTTATTGCACTTAATAAGGTAGTGACCTTAGAAGATTGTAAAAAACGAACGATCTATTAGTACTGGTCAGCTAAACGACTTACATCGATTACACACCCAGCCTATCAACCAAGTAGTCTTCTTGGGATCTTCAGGGATGATTAATC
>Ga0256840_1001438_pt1 | contig 22393 bp, 18 predicted proteins | sample 355202metaG_FD_185969 | JGI IMG/M metagenome (GOLD analysis project Ga0256840, IMG submission 185969) | Hydrothermal vent microbial communities from Mid Atlantic Ridge, Atlantic Ocean - 355-202 | ecosystem: Environmental > Aquatic > Marine > Hydrothermal vents | place: Atlantic Ocean: Mid...
TGCCAATACGCCGATTACACTCACTGCCCAACAGCAAGAAGAGGTTGACAAAATGCTTCAAAAACTTGAAGAAGACGATGATGTGCAAGAGGTTTTTACAAATATTGGGTAAGAATATATTCTCACTGAAATAATTATAAGCTTTAATTGAGTAACTTAAGGGTACACTGTTATCTATTTAGATGAGGGTGTTGGAGTAGAATGATTAGCAGATATACCAAGGAGTTTTACCGATTTTTAAAGCATATTTTTCAAAGCAGACACCTGTTAGTGACACTTGTGAAAAATGACTTTAAAAAGCAGTATCTTGGCTCCTATTTTGGTCTTGTCTGGGCATTTGTACAGCCGTTAACGTTTATGTTGGTGATCTGGTTTGTATTTACGTATGGGTTTCGTGCTTCAACACTTTTGGATGACACTCCTTTTTTTCTATGGCTTATCTGCGGTATGATCCCATGGTTTTTTATCTCTAATGCGCTGCTCTCAGGTACCGATGCAATTACCAACAATGCTTTTCTTGTTAAAAAAGTAGCTTTCCGGGTAAGTATTTTACCGCTGGTTCAGATTGGTTCGGCATTAATGATTCACGCCATATTGGTACTGCTTTTGGTAGGAGCAACTCTATTGTACGGGTATTATCCGACATGGCAGTGGCTGCAGCTTCCCTATTACGTAATATGCAGCATATTTGTGGTTTTAGGCATTTCATGGATAACATCATCGGTACGTGTATTTGTTAAAGATGTCAGTCATGTGATGGCAGTAATAATTCAAATAGGTTTTTGGGCGACACCGATATTTTGGAATATCACCATGATACCCGAGGCCTACCGATGGCTGTTTCAGTTGAATCCGGCGTACTATATTGTAGAAGGTTTTCGAAATACGTTCATTTATGGAATCTGGTTTTGGCAGACACCGGTGATAACCCTTTATTTTTTAGGTATGAGCGCACTCTTTTTTGTAGTAGGTGCTATTGTGTTTAAGCGGTTACGTCCCCATTTTGGAGATGTATTGTAATGCGTAAAAACAGTGTTATTAAAGTACATAATGTAACAAAAGTTTATAGACTGTACAATAATCCAATTGATCGGCTCAAAGAGTCATTGCACCCTTTTAAACGAACATATCATCGTGATTTTTATGCGTTAAAAGACATTGACTTTGAAATTAAAAAAGGTGAGACTGTCGGTATTATCGGTAGAAACGGCAGCGGTAAATCGACGTTGCTGAAAATTATTGCCGGAGTATTGACACCGACAAAGGGCAGAGTAAATATTCACGGAAAAGTTTCTGCCATTTTAGAGCTTGGTGCCGGGTTTCATCCGGAGATGAGCGGTTTGGAAAATATCTATCTTAACACTTCTATTAATGGAATGAGTCGAAGCGATGCCGATGCCAAAATTGATGAGATTATTGCATTTTCAGAGCTCGAAGAGTTTGTCCACCAGCCTTTAAAAACCTACAGCAGCGGTATGAAAGCACGGCTTGCTTTTGGAGTTGCTATTACTATTGAACCGGATATTTTAATTGTCGATGAAGCGCTTGCCGTTGGGGATGCGGCGTTTCAAAGAAAATGTTTTGCCAAAATGGAGCAACTCAGAGAGTCCGGAGTAACTATTTTGTTTGTTAGTCACAGTGAAGCGAGCATTACAGCGTTGTGCAATCGTGCCATTTGGATAAGCAACGGTGAGAAAATTATTGATGCTGAACCCAAGCTGGTAACGGGGTTGTATATGAAAAATGCAAATAAAAAATGTATTGACAAAGCGGCTGTTCTTAAAGAACTTACAGCGCTACAGCAGAATAAAGAAAACGCTTCCGCCCCAAAAGAAAAAAAATCCTTTAAAAAAACATTTTCTGATCAGGAAGCATTTTACGATGTGTCACTGCAGCCAAAGTCGACCATTTATTATGATGAAAAAGGTGCTAAAATTAGTGATGTAAAAATAACTACATTGGATGGAGAAGAGGTTAATGTTTTGGTGCATGGAAAAGAATATGTCTATAGTTATAAGGTAGAGTTATTTAAATGTATGGAAGACATCCGATTTGGATTTTTGATAAAAAACAAACAAGGGGTTGCTTTTGCTGGAGGTTCTTATGGAATGAAGGAGACTCAAGGGATTAACTTGCTTGATAAGGGGACATATAAAATAAATTTTAATTTTATTTGTCTTTTTAATGAAGGCAATTATTATGTCAATGCAGGGTGTAGTTCGTTCAGAAAACATATACATAGAGTTGTAGATGCTTATTCTTTTAAGGTATTATGTAAGAGTAAAAGTACTTTTACTTCAATCATTAACTGCATCACAAATGCTGAGGTAGTTAATGATTGATTTTTTATGTATAGGTGCACAAAAATGCGGTACAACACTATTGTATCAACAGTTGAAAACAATAGACAAAATTTATATGCCCAATACAAAAGAAATACATTTTTTTGATAATAGTCAGCATTATTGTCAAGGAAAAAAGTATTATCTGAAAAATTTTGATGGCGCAACAGTAGAACAACTAAAAGGTGAAATAACACCAGCATATCTTTTTATAGAACATGTTCCTTTGCGAATAAAACAATTTCTCAATGGTAAAGATATCAAGTTTATTGTTTTGTTGCGTAATCCAGTAGATCGGGCTTATTCTCATTATCAAATGATGACTAAAATTCAAAAAAAAGAGATGTTGAACTTTGAGCAGGCATTGATATATGAGAGCTTTAGATTAAAAGAACATCATGATATTATTAACTTTACATATATAAAAAGAGGTTTTTATGCTAAACAGATCTTGAATTATTTTAAATATTTTAAAAAAGAACAATTTATTTTTATTATATACGAAGATTTTGTGAATAATCAAGTAGAGTATATCAACAAAATTGTGTCATTTTTAGGTCTCGATCAAAGAGTCAACATTGAAAGTAAAAAAATATTTGAGAATCATTATGAGAAAATGAATCAGAGTACTAGAGCCATTTTGTATCAGATTTATCAGCATGATATTAATATTTTAGAAAATATTCTTGATATGGATTTGAGCAGTTGGAAGGAAAAATAATAAAATGAAACAGACTTGCATACTTGTTTTAGGAATGCACCGTAGCGGTACTAGTGCTTTGACGGGTCTACTAAGTATGTGTGATGTTTATTTGGGTAGTGAGTTACTTGAGGCCAAAAATGACAATAAAAAAGGTTTTTATGAAAATAAGAAAATTGTATCAATAAATGAGAACATTTTAACTAACCTTAATAGTCATTGGCATGATGTATTTTTTAGACCAAGTGATCTTGAAAATTTAGACAACAATCTTATCGATGAGCTAAAATGTATTATTGAGACCGAGTTTAAAAACAGGAAGGTTTTTGCTATAAAAGATCCCAGGTTGGCATTTTTATTTCCAGTGTATGAAAAAATACTACAAGATATGTCTATCGAAATGAAAATCATTATTCCTTATAGAAACCCAATTGAGGTTGCACACTCATTATTTAAAAGAGATAAATTTAGTACAAAAAAATCATTATTTCTTTGGATGCAGAGTATCCTGTTTTCTGAGTATTTTAGTAAATCATATCACAGAATTTTTATACCATTTGATGATCTAATATTAGAAACTGCAGAAATAGTAAAAAAGCTTGATGCGGCTTTTAGTCTTAATTTATATCAGAAATATTTAGATAATAAAAATAAAATTGAACTATTTTTAGAGCCGAGTTTAAAGCATTATAATATATCGATGGACGAGGCAAATAAAAAAGTACCTTGGATGATACAGGATATTTTACAAGGTATTATTAATGATTCTAAGCAACTGGATAAGGTAAGGAATGAAGTTTTTTCTTATCAAGAACTGTTCTATCACGAAGAAATTATTACTGAATTACAACAACTTAGACCAGTAAAAAAAGAAATAAAAGCAGAAAAGACTATAGATACATTGGTAGAAGCGTTAAAAAAGAGTACAGACAGTAAGGCGCAGGTATTGCAACTTCTGAATGAACGACAAAAGGCATTGGAAATAGCAGAGGAAACTATTAAAACTCTAGAAGCAGAGTGTATTAAAAATAGAAAAGCGTTAAAACAGAAAGATAGAATAATGGATCAGACAAGTTATTTATTGAAAAAGATGAATGTAACACTTCAATCAGTTCGTAATACTATAGATCGACAAGAGATAAAACTCGCTGAACGTCAAAAAAAAATAAACTCTTTACAGCAAGAGATAGCCAAAGTTTATTCTAGTAATAGCTGGAAGATTACGAGGAGTTTTAGAAACATTTGGAGACTTTTAAAATGATAAAAACTTTACGATATTTAAAATGGTATAGAACAATTAAAAAAAGTGGACTTTTTGACTCAAAGTATTATCTATTTACATATGAAGATGTTAGGTCACACGATATTGATCCAATTAAACACTATATTCATTTTGGAGCTAAAGAAGGAAGAAATCCTTGTAGAAATTTTGATACAAATTTTTATCTTGAAACATATAGAGACGTAAAAAAATCCAATTTAAACCCTTTTGTACACTATATTTTATTTGGAAAAAATGAGAATAGAAAAACTGTAAGAACAAGTATCAAAACATTCATGAAAAGTGATGATGAAACGTTTAAGTCTTCAATACAAAAGTTAGAAAGATATGACTCATGGAAAAACGTTAATGACATTTCAGAAAATCGAAAAAATCTAATAAGTACACTATTAAATAATATAGAATATCACCCTAAAATTAGTATTATTATGCCGGTTTATAATCCTGTCTTTAAGTTTTTAGAACAAGCTGTTGAAAGTGTAGAAGATCAATTATATGATAAGTGGGAGATTTGTATAGTCGATGATTGTAGTTCAAATAAATATGTTAAAACATATTTAGAAAGTTTGCAAAAACGTTACCAAAATATTACATGTATTTTTAATTCAAGTAATCAGCATATTAGCAATGCAACCAATGTGGCAGTTTCTATAGCTAAAGGGGACTTTCTTGTATTTTTAGATCAAGATGATTTGTTAACAGAAGATGCATTGGCAGAAATTGTTTTGCATATCAACAAGTATCCTAGTGTAGATCTTTTGTATAGTGATGATGATAAAATCGATATAGATAACAATCGTTTTGATCCTCAGTTTAAACCTGATTGGTCACCAGAATATTTGTTGTCATTTATGTATTGTGGTCATGTAAAATGTGTAAGAACATCTCTTTATAGGAGTATCGGAGGTTTTAGACAAGGTTTTGAAGGTTCACAAGATTATGATTTTTTTCTTAGAGCATCTGAAAAAGCAAGAGATATAGTACATATTCCAAGAATTTTATATCACTGGCGAGTACTTCCAGGTTCAACGGCTGCAGGAGGAGAGAACAAAAGCTACAGTTTTCAAGCAGGAATAAATGCTCTGAAAGAGACTTTGACTCGTAGAGGAGTTATAGGATCTGTATATCACCCTGACTGGGCATTAAAAAATGGTAATGGAATATATGCAATAGATTTTCCAGATACAGGAAAAAGTGTAAGCATTATTATTCCTACAAAAAATGGTTTTCATCTATTGAAACAATGCATTGACTCATTATCTAAAACAACATACAAAAATTATCATATATATATTATTGACAATGAAAGTGATGATCCTCAAACAATAGATTATTTAAATAGTTTAAAACACTGTACTATTTTAAAGATAAAAAATCCAAATGGGGAATTTAGTTTTTCGTATATTAATAATCAAGCTGTGAATTTAGTCAAAGAAGAGTTAGTGCTTTTTTTAAACAATGATATAGAAGTAATCAATCCAAAATGGTTGTCTCAAATGGTGGGCTATTTGCAGTTTGATGGTGTTGGAGCAGTCGGTGCGAAGTTGATTTTTCCTGATAATAGAGTTCAGCATGCAGGAATCTTACATGGATTAACACATGGATTGCCAATTACATCATGTAGATTATTGCCTGATTGGCAGTGGGGTTATTTAGCATCAATGGTAACATCAAAAAATTTTGCTGCTGTAACAGCAGCATGCATGCTGACGCCTAAAAAACTTTTTTTAGAGATGAAGGGTTTTAATGAAAGTGATTTTTCTATTGCCTTCAATGATTGTGATTATGGTTATCGGCTTTATTTAAATGGCTATAGAAATGTTTTAGCTCCTGAAGCACGGCTTTATCATCATGAAGGTGCTTCGAGAGGACATAGAGATAAACCGGTAGAAGAGTCTGCTTATATTCGAAAATATGGAAGATGGCAGGATCCTTATTATAATCCAAATTTAGCAGAAGGATGTTCCGATTATCGTGTTGATGCTAAAACGGTAGTTATGCACCCATTACCGAAAATTCGCTTACTGATGATCACACACAGTCTTAACTTAGAAGGTGCTCCAAGGTCATTTTACGAGTTGGCTAAAAGTTTAAAAAAAGAAGGAAGCATAGAACCTGTTATTTTAAGCCATTCAGATGGTCCGCTTAAGGAACTTTATAAAAAAGAAGATATAAAAATTGAGATAATGAAAGGTTTTAATTTATTTAATCTTCATACACCAGAGCAGGTAGATATATTTTTAAATGAACAAATGAAATATATACATTCTTTAAGTATAGATGTAGTTTATGGAAATACAATAGAAGCTGCTTGGGCTATAAACTGTGCTAAACTATTAAACTTGCCTTCGGTATGGAATATAAGAGAAAGTGAAGATCCGTTTTCTTCTTATAACCACAACCAAAAAATAAAGCAATTGATGATAACCTCATTAGCATATCCTTATCGGGTGATATTTGTTGCAGATGCAACAAAAAAGATCTATGAACCGTTGAATTCGCAGCATAATTTTATAACAATATATAATGGATTTGATAAAGAGCTTGTGGAAGAGAAAACGAGATCTTTACAGCGTGATGATATAAGAGAAGAGTTGGGTATCTACCCTAACGAGTTAGGTGTCTTACTCTTGGGAACAGTTTGTGAAAGAAAAGGACAGCTAGATTTAATCAGGGCTATTGAACAGCTTGATCAATATAGCATTGAAAATATAAAAATTTATATTGTAGGCGATAGAAAAACATTAAAATACAGTCAAATAATGCATAGTGCTATTGCAAAACTTCCCAGTAACAAAAAGAAAAAAATAGTTGTTGTTAATGAGACGATAGATGTTTATAAGTATTATTTAGCAAGTGATATTTTTATATGCTCGTCAAGAGTAGAAAGTTTTCCAAAGGTTATACAAGAAGCAATGTACTTTCAATTGGCAATAATTACGACACCGGTTTTTGGTATTGTTGAACAAGTAAGAAATAATACAAGTGCGTTGTACTACTCACCGGGGGATATTGATCAATTAGTATTGAATCTACAAAAACTTATATCAGATAAAACATTACGAGAAACATTAGCAAAAAATGCAAAAATTTCATTGAAGATATTACCAACCATTGAAGAAATGGCTAGATCGTATAGAGAAGTTTTTTATGAAGCTTGGCTAAGTGGAAAATCACGATAATGAAGTTTAATTCGATACAGTATTTACGAGCAATAGCTATTCTTTTGGTTTTTATTTACCATACATATATTGTATCTGAAAAGTATATAAATCATGAAAATATATTGAACTATTTTAAATATAGCGGAATGATAGGTGTGCTGCTTTTTTTTACTATTTCTGGGTTTATTATGTCTTATATATTGCATATTCAAGAGAAAAATTTTTATTTAAAAAGGTTTTTACGAATATATCCGGTGTTTTTGATTGCAGTTATATTAATTATTTTTTTAAAGGTTTTAATTTTTGGCGCTATTAAAGAGCCATATCTTCCTTATGCAGTGACATTATTACCATTAGAAATTATGAAAGTTTCATCCGTATCCGGTCAAACAATTATTCCATCTTATCCCTTAGGTATAGAGTGGAGTTTGATTTTTGAGCTTTTCTTTTATGCGATTGTCGGACTTTTTAATAATAAACTTATGAGAAAGTTTTTCTTATCTTTTAGTATTGTTTGGTTAGGTATTATTATTTATATGTATTTTAAGGATCATACGGTTTTAGCAACAAGAGTCAGTTACAGTGAAATCTTTTTTTCTTTATACAACATTCCATTTATTTTGGGGGTTATTGTATTTGCTATATACCAAAAAATTAACTATAAAACTACTTTTGTACTAAAGTGGTGGGGGATCAGTATTTTAGTAGTTTTATTTATTGTACTCTCAAATGAATTTATAATATTTAGCAGTAATCATTTTTTGCGTATAGTTGTCATTGCAATTATGGGAGCATCTTTAATATTGGTTTTGATATTAAGTACTCCACAAGAATCTAAAAGTAATATTTTATTAAGTGTTGGTAACAGCTCATACGGAATATACCTGTTGCATCTTGCTATATTGAGTATTATGTTCTCAGTTATTCATAATATATTGTCTTTAGATATTACTGTATATATTGTTTTGATTGTAATGACAATTTCATTTTTAATAAGTTACACATATGGTACATTTGATTTATATGTATATAATAAACTAAAAAGGTATATTACCAATCGACAATAAGGGGGTAAATATATGAAAAGGATAGTGTGTGTCAAGTTTTGAAGGCTATATAACAGATGTAAACTATAAGGAAGGAACTATTTCGGGAAAGGTTTTCAGTAGTGATGATAAAGTGCTTAATATATTACTGATTATTAATGAAGAAGTGGTTGCACAGAAGATGACTCTAATAGGAGAAGTCTTTAGTTTTTATGATATCGACTTTGATAATTGTATCTCATTAGAGGTTTGTGTTGATGATAATACCAAGACAAAACTTTACAAAAAAAACAATACTACAATTCTATTAGCCAGGCAGCGAACAGGAACAAACGTATTAAGAAGGTTTTTGAACTCTCATCAAGATATTTATTCAATTAATGAAGTTTTTGATCCAGGTATATATAGCCATAAAAATTTTGAGACTTACGAACAAATGTATATGCAGATATCTAAGAAGCAATCAGACTTAATAGGTGCTTTTTTCCCGTATCATTATCAGTTGGTATCTCATCTACAAAAGCCAATATCGTATAAGCAGGCATTTTGTAGTTTTCTTGATTATATAAATTTACATACTCAGGCAGAACATAATATTATTGATATAAAGTATAATCATTTACATAATTTAACAAACTTTATTACACCGCTTCTAAATGAAAAAAAAGATATTTTTGATATAATAAAGAAAAATAAAATTTTTGTAATAAATTTGATACGTAAGAATTATTTAAAATCATATATATCTGGTCAATTGGCTTCAAAATCCGGAAATTATGTATTAAGTAAAGAGTCGCAAAAAGATGAGCATAAAGATATTATGATTACCGTTGATGTGGATCAGTTATTATATTCAATGGGAATAATGAAGCAAGAGGATGAATTTATTGCTAAAAATTTAAAAGATTATAAAAATTATATTCATATTGAATATGGTGAAATGTTTAATGAAAGTGGAGAATTTGATATAGAGTTTTCTCAAAAAATATCAAATTTTTTTAATGTTTCTAATACGTTTAATCGAGCGCCTTCTTTAAAAAAGCTTCAAGACCGTCCACTTAAAGATATAATAGTTAATTATAATGAAGTTGTTAAAAAGCTAACAAATACTCCTTTTGAGTATTGTTTGTTTTTATCTTAAAAGGCGATAGAGATTATGTGTGGTATTGTAGGACTGATTGATCAAAGTGACTTGCAGATAGATCAAAATTTTAATGAAATGTTAAATGTTATATACAAGCGAGGTCCTGATGGTGAAGGTCGATATAGTGCGAATGGTTTAAGATTAGGAATGAGACGACTTTCTATTATAGATATTAAGGGAGGGTCTCAACCTTTTTTTAGTAATAATGCACAGATTGTAGCTTTTCAAAATGGAGAGATTTATAATTTTATTGAATTAGCAAGAGAGCTTAAAGAGTTGGGCTATAACTTTATGAGTCGCAGTGATACAGAGGTTATTGCTCATGGTTACGATGCATGGGGAATTAGAGGGTTGCTACAAAAGCTCGAGGGAATGTTTGCTATTGCAATTTTAGATAAAAAAAACAACCAACTGTTTTTGGCGCGAGATAGATTTGGAGAAAAACCGCTATATTTTAGTCTAAAAAAAGATGAAAAAAAATTTGCTTATGCATCGGACTTGAGAGCTTTAAAAAAGATGAATTGGATTTCTGATGCTTTAAGTTCAACAGCCCTTTCAAGATACTTGATGTTGGGATTTACAACGGGAAGCGAATCAATTCTTAAAGATATTAAAAAAATACTACCGTCACAATATATGACATTGAATTTAGACAATTTTAATTTAGAGCTATCAAACTATTACCTTCCAAACCTGCATAGCAACAATATGGATTTTAGTAATGCAGAGGATATACTGCATGAAAAACTACAACAGTCAATTGACCTTCGGTTACGGTCGGATGTTCCGGTAGGAGTATTTTTGTCTGGCGGTATTGACAGTTCTTTAATAGCTGCGATGGCAGCTAAAAAGCACCAGAAAATTGATACATTTTCTATTGGCTTTCACTCAGATAAGCATGATGAAAGTCAATACGCAAAAGCAGTAGCGCAACATATTCAAAGTACGCATCATCATTTTATGTTTGATGAAAACAGTTTTCAAGATCTATTGCCGATCGTTGTTGGTGAGCTTGACGAACCAATAGCCGACCAAGCATGTTTGCCAACATATTGGCTCTCTAAAGAAGCTAAAAAACATGTTACAGTTGTTTTGTCGGGAGAAGGAGGTGATGAGGTATTTGGTGGTTATGAGTACTATAGACAGTTTGAAATTGAGAATAAACTCAATTCATTGCTAGGTGCACACACGACACCTTCCGGATTTCCTCCTCTGATGTCAATACAAACTTGTCAAGACTTTATGACTACAGAGTTTTTAGTAGAAACATCAGAGGAACAGGAGTTGTTTTCTTGGTTGGATCTTTCTCGAAATGGTATTCAAAAAGCTATGGTAACAGATATAATGACATGGCTTCCTGATGATTTGCTTGTTAAGCTTGACCGCATGGCTATGGCTAACTCTTTAGAAGGTAGAACTCCTTATTTATCACATCATTTGATTGATTTTAGTTATGGTTTACAAAAAAGTGACTGGATGGATGATGTCGACCATAAGGTATTGTTAAGAAAAATAGGGAGACGTTATCTCCCTGAGTCAATTTTTAATCGACCGAAACAAGGCTTTGTGCTACCAATGGATGAATGGATTGTAACTTGGTTTAAGAAAGAGTCTGTAGAAGATTTTTTTAATTCTAGATCAATTGCTGAGATTAAAACCAAGAAAGTTATTGCTTGGGTTAAAAATCAACTCAGTCATTCCGTATTTAACCAAAGACTGGTATTTGCTTTAATTGTTCTTTATGAGTGGTATCGCTTAAATATCCGTCAAAAATAAAGTAGTCTACAAAACGATAAAAGAACTTTTTTTTTCTATACTTTTTTAAAAGAATATATCTTTAGTCTAAAGGAATTAGTTATGAAAAAGGTTTTTATTGCTGCTATAGCAGTAGGTTTGTTGAGTACGACGGTATTTGCAGGTTGGGTCAGTGGAACGGTAGATAAAATACAAAAAATTCCTGCAGGCACTTATGTTACATTAAAACAGGCAAACAATGCAACAGCATTTGCCAAAATTACATTAACAGGTGATGCAAGAAAAGAGTTTATTGCTGTATTATTGACCGCCAAAGCGCAAAATGCTACGATTAAGCTTTATGCTAGATCGGGTGAATGGGTATATTACGATTTTTAAAAAACAGAGTAACCTCATTTAGAGTTGCAATAGATACACGGTCAAGGTGTATCTATAACTTTTAAATTATCAGAAGCTTCTTTATAACTCTAAACACCATTACGTTATAATACCACAAATAAAAATCAAAGTATATGTTGCTCTCATGGTTTGAGAAGGGGTCAAATAGGTGGTAATCTCTAAAGTTTTCAGTCTATTTAAAAATAAAGGGCTTCATGCCGTTTTGCATAAAGCTGCCGGTAAACTTTGTAAGAAAATCACCACCAAAGAAGATGCTGTTACGAATATACCTCTACCGGAATTTTTCTATATAGAGACATCGCCGGAAAATAATCCAGAAATTAGAACATTGCGAGTTAAAGACGGGTGCGATACCGCTTTGGAAGTTCCGTTCCAATTTAATTTACATGTAAATTCTAAAAAAGTTGCGGCAATTATCCATATCTATTATCCGGATCTTTCCGAAGAGATCATGAATTATCTCGGCAATATCCCTTGTCGTACCGATCTCTATATCTCTACCGATACCAAGGACAAAAAGCTTCAGATAGAGCAATGCTTTTCTCATTATAACAACGGTACAGTCAAGGTAGAGATTTTTGAAAATCGTGGTAGGGATATTGCACCGATGATTGTCGGGTTCAAAGAGGTATTTGAACGTTATGAGTTTTTCATTCATCTACACTCTAAAAAATCGCCGCATAGCAACGAAGGCTTAGTAGACTGGCGAGAGTATCTCTTTGAAAACCTACTGGGATCTTCACAGATTGTCATGTCGCATCTGTATCTGTTGGAACATAAAAATGTCGGTATTAGCTTTGCACAACACTTTATTCCGTTACGTATTAACATTAATTGGGGGTATGACTATACACTTGTCAAAAACCTTTTAAAACAAGCCGGTATTACGATGAACTCCAAACAGTTGCTAGAGTTTCCTTCCGGTTCAATGTTTTGGGGACGTACCGATGCGATCCGACCGCTTTTAAATTTGGATATATCATTCGCTGATTTTCCCGAAGAGGCCGGACAAATTGACGGAACGCTGGCGCATGCCATTGAACGTTCGTTTCTTTATATTTGTGAGGCAGCTCACTTTCAATGGGCAAAAGTGGCACGACATGACTATTATCCGCTAAAAAACACTGTTATTACCGTAGATTCCAAGGAAGTACTTGACAAGGCTATATCGAGAGTTTATCGACCGCTTTTCAATACCTACTTGCGACGTAGCAGCAGGATTTTTGCCAAAGTCCCCGAATATGTGCATTACAACACCTATCCGTCATCATGTATCAGACCACGGCTGAACCTGATGGTACCTACAGTTAATGCAAAAGAGACCTTTGGCGGTATTGCAACGGCCTTTAAAGTTTACAACGCGCTAAAAGAACATCTTAATGAGCGTTTCGACTATAGAATTATTGTTGATATCGGACTGGTTTCTGAAGAGAGCAAACAGCTGTTTTCAGACTACATGTTTATGAGCAATGTTATTGATGACAGTTGTCCGATGCAACTTGTTGAGACACGTGAATCCAAAGAGCTGCACTTGCGACGTAACGATTTTTTTATTGCAACGGCATGGTGGACAGCTGCAAGTGCATTTTGGTTGCTTGAAGATCAGCAACGTTTCTTTGGTCATGCCCATCGGCTTATTTATCTCATTCAAGACTATGAAAGTAACTTCAATGCCTGGTCTGCTCAATGGATCTTTGCAGAGAATACCTACAAACAACCGGAGCGTACCATAGCCATTATCAATGCTGAAGAGTTGGCTCTTTTTATGGAGCAGCGGTACCGCTTTAGCAGTACCTATTACTTGCCTTATACTATGAATGAAGCGATTCGAGAAAAACTCATATCCACCCCGCGAAAACGTCAAATACTTTTTTATGGAAGACCTACGGTAGAGCGTAATCTTTTTGATGTCATTGTCGACGGTCTTGCACTATGGCAGCAACGCAACCCACTTACATGTAAATTATGGCATATCTATTCATTGGGTGAAAGTTATGAAGCAACTTATGTTGACCATATTGACCATGTAAGCATAGTGGGAAAAGCGTCATTAGACGACTATGCCGCTTTTTTAAGTGAGTCAATGATCGGTATATCGCTGATGGTCTCTCCACACCCGAGCTATCCACCGCTGGAGATGGCCTATGCCGGTATGAAAGTTATTACCAACGGCTATGACGGTAAAGATTTGGCATTACGATCGGAAAATATTCTCTCGCTCAATACACTTTCATCAGAAGCGCTGGCCGATGCCATAGAGCTTCTGTGTGATGCGATTGAACACAACGGTTTTGATACACAAAAGGGTGTGTTGTCTGCTCCGGAAGTTGATATGGCACCGTTTAATGCAAAAAATTTTTGTGAACTGCTATGGTCTTAGTCCTGCTCTCTACCTATAACGGTTCCTTGTATATAAAGGAGTTTCTGGACTCTTTGGCAGCGCAAACGTACGGTAATTGGCAGTTGTGGGTACGCGATGACGGTTCTTCTGACCATACAGTTGAAATTATTAAAGAGTTTTTTGGTGAGAGCAGCCGTCTTGTGCTGCTCCCTTCAAAGAGCAACATAGGTGCAAAAAAAAGCTTCAATATGATGGTAAAAAAGGCACTGTTAAACAGACAATGGGATGCCGTTATGTTTGCCGACCAAGATGATGTTTGGAAACCCGATAAAATTGAGTGTACATTCTCTAAAATGCGTGAACTTCAGGAAAAAAATCCGACATTACCGATTTTAGTCCATACCGACATGCATGTGACCAATGCCGATCTTGAGGTGATGGACAGATCGCTGTGGCATTACGAGCACAACAGGCCTGAAAAAACAACATTGAACTATCTGCTCTATCAAAATACGGCTACGGGATGTTCCATGATGCTAAATCGATCGTTGCTAGAGATAGCAACGCCCGTATCTTCTCGTGCTATTATGCATGACTGGTGGTATACAATGGTTGCTTCCGTTTTTGGTGTCATCGGTATTGTTCACGAGGCAACCCTCTATTACCGGCAGCATCATGCCAATGCCATTGGTGCTAAAGCACACGACCGTTACAATATTTTACCTAAAATAGTCTCGTTGCTGTCAATGAAAAACGAACCCTATCTTCTTCACTTAGCGCCGCACCGAGAGCAGGCAAAAGCGTTACTGGATCATTATGGGGATCTCTTTGATGATGACACTGTGGCACTGCTTGGGTTTTTTATTGATATGCCACAGTTGTCATGGTTTCAAAAGCGTTTGGGTATTATAAAATATCGGTGCTTGAGACAGAGCATGACACAAAATATCAGTCTGTTCTTGCGAGTATAATCATGAAAAATCCTCCCGTAGCTATTGTGATCTCTACTTACAACGGCGAACGATTTCTTGCAGAACAGCTGCACTCTTTGGCATCTCAATCAATGCAATCGTTTGACCTTTATATTCGTGATGACGGCTCAACCGACAGTACGCTTCAAATTATACGGCAGTTTCAAGAATCGTCGAGCATATCGATGACACTTTTGGAATCAACGGGCAATGTCGGTACATTGAAGAGTTTTGAAATATTATTGAAAACGGCATTAAGTCACGAAGCATACGAATATTTTATGTTTTGTGATCAAGATGATGTCTGGTTTGCCGATAAAGTTGAAGTATCCTATCGTGCCATTACCAGACTGCAACAACATTGCGGCAGTGTCATGCCGTTACTCATTTATACGGACCTTCAAGTTGTAGATGAAACGTTACAGGTATTAGGAGAGTCGTTTTGGCGCTATTTTCATCTTAATCCGCAAAAAAACCGCTGCAGCGATATAGCTATGCAGTGTAACGTAACGGGATGTACGATGATCTTTAACCGTTCTCTAGCAGCAGCAGCGCTTCCTTTTGACAGTAAAGCTGTTATGCATGACCATTGGTTGGCGCTAATTGCTTCGGCTCTTGGTGCTGTTGATTATATCGATAAACCAACACTGTCGTATCGGCAACACGGTAATAATGTCAGCGGCGGCGCTCCAAAATTCAATGTCGCATATATTGTTCGTAAAGCACGAAAATATTGGCAAAACAATGAGTTTTACGAAGTACTCGGCAGGCAGATAGATCAAGCAGATGTTTTTGTAGAACGTTATGCATCTTTATGTAGTTCAGAGTGTCTTGAAGCATTACGGGCTATGACACGACTGTCGTCTTCTTCCATAAGTGAGAGAGTAGTGTCGGCAGTGCGGTACGGTTTATACAAACATGGGCTGTTACGCAATATAGGACTCTTTTTCTGGTTGCTAAAACCTTCGGCGGGCAATAGAACATGACAATTTTACATGTAGCCGACTGGGCGAACGGCGGTTTGGCAACGTATTTGCAAACGGTCCTTACCTGTCAATCCCAAGAACACCGAGTTTACCTGTTGGCATCACGACACAATAGTGAAGAGCGTATTGCCGCATTAGACGGTTTTATATCACTCGATCCGTACCGTCGATCATTACAAGGAATGTGGCATGCGTTTTGGGTGACACGACGTTCCATACAAACCCTTCGGCCGGATATATTACATGTACACAGTTCATTTGCCGGAATATTTGCGCGACTTGCCGCCATAAGGCTTTCACCGCGCCCCAAAATTATCTACTGTTCTCACGGTTGGTCATTTTTAATGGATACCGGTCGCATTAAAACAACGATGTACGCTTCTGTTGAGTGGCTTTTTTCACTACTTTGCGATGCCGTAGTGACCATTTCAAAGAGGGAACATTCAGCAGCACTGAACATTGGTATTGCAGCTGAAAAACTGCATTTAATTGAACATGGTATTGCAGTAGAGCAAGAGCAGATGCGTCCTCATAGGTTTGAGCATACATTTAAGAAAAATCAATACAATATTTTGTTTTTAGGACGTTATGATTATGCTAAAGGCTTTGACTGGCTTATGGATTTTATTGTACGGTATCCACAAAAGCATATTTGTTGGCATTGTGCGGGAAAAGCGGTGATTGATGATGTCGTAGATATTCCTAACGGTGTTGTCAATCACGGTTGGGTCTCTCATGAAGAGGTTCCGCAGTTGCTGTTACGATGTGATGCGTTAATTGTTCCGTCGCGTTGGGAAGGATTTGGTTTGAGTGTGATTGAGGCCATGAAATATGCGAAACCGGTAATCGCTTCAACCGGAGGAGCTTTATGTGAATTGGTTGAACACCGTAACAACGGTTGGATATTTCAGATGGAAAATGAGGAGAGTTTAGTTGAAATACTGCAACACCTCGAAGCATCAACACTAAAAATATACGGAGAGAAGGGACATGATATCTTTATGCGGCACTATAGCAGTAAGACCATGAATAAAAAACTGCAGCAATTAATAAATGATCTTACCGAAGAGAACGGTATAACATGCGCTTGATGTTTCCGTCATTACAATCGCATGATCATAAAATGATACTGTTGTATCGGTTTCATATTGCATTAATTGTTGTCAATATCATTGCCTGCGGAATGGATCTGTTGACACAACGGTATATGAATGCCGTGATTGAACTCGGTGCACTCACCGCACTGGTATGCAATCTCTGGTTTTTGGCACGTTATCGCCGGTTGGATTTGAGCGCCTATCTTTTTTTCTTTATTACCGCAACGGCGCTGGCAACGTTGATTTATAGTAATAGTTTTGCTACGATGTCGGTAGTATTTATTTTACTACTCCCCGTAACGACACTGCTATTTATTCGCTTGCGTTATTCACTATTGCTGACGGCAATGCTTTTTGCACTCATGACAGTACTGCTCTATATGGAGTCTTTGCATAACCCCTCAAACCCTCTTATTCAAAATCCGCAAGCCCTTTTTAACCTTGCGTATGCTGCCGTTATTATCTACATTTTTGGTCTGCTGTACCACTTTTCGATTATGAAAACATTTGCCGAACTCGATGCCTCCAACCGTCAAAAAGAGCTACTTCTTAAAGAGGTGCATCATCGTGTCAAAAACAATCTTAACGTCATTGCCTCCATTATCGGCTTGCAAGCCAATCGGAGTGAGGGTAAAGGCAAAGAACAACTGCAACTGAGTAAAACGCGTATTGAATCCATTGCCATGGTTCATGAGATGCTCTACCAGTGCGATGATTTTGAGTATATTGATTTTAGTGCCTACATGCGGCAACTCTCCGGATTGTTGTTGGGTATGTTTTCCAATCAGAAAAAAATACATGTAAATATTGAAGCCAAAGAGATGAGGGTTCCTTTGGAGGTAATGTTACAGCTTGGCATTATTGCCAATGAGCTTTTAACCAACAGTATTAAATATGCGTTTGAAGAGCAGGGCGGTACCGTCACCTTGACACTGAAACGTAAAGAGAACGGCTATATTTTTACATGTGGCGATGACGGCAAGGGGGTAGAAGAGCCTGAAGCACTGTTGCGTAATAATTCGCTTGGGGTAAAGCTAGTGCATCTTTGTGTTAAGCAGTTACAAGGTACACTGACACTCTCAAAGCCCAAAGGGCTATTATATACTATTGAATTTGGCGACATGAAAGAGACATAGTATAAAGAACAGCTGCTGTCAGCCTGATTGTGAGTTTGGGGTCAAGTATTTACTTTTAATATATTTGTGATACAATCAATTTTAAGAGATGTAAAAAAGGTTGTGGTTTTGGCAAGACGTCGAAGAACAGAGACAATAGGATTCTATTATATACTCAATTATGGAGCAGAGAAACAAAATATATTTTTAGATGATGAAGATTTTTTAAAATTTCTTGAGATAATAGATGACAGTGCAATAGCGTATAATTTTACTGTTTTCACTTTTTCTTTGATGAGTGACCATTACCGTCTTTTACTGAGAACAACTCACAAAAATCTCTCTTTGCTTATGCGACAGATCAATTCGAGATACGGTATCTACTTCAATCACAAATACAAGCGGGTTGGTCCACTATTTCAAGGTAGGTTTAAATCGTGGTTTGTGCATGATGAGCATTGTGTAAATGCATTGGCTAAATATATAGAGTTAAATGCTTTAAAAACAGACATAGAAAACAAGGCAGGTCACTGTGGATGGTCGATGTCTAGCTATGCGGAAACTCTTTACTGTGCCAATAATGAGCTTATTGATGGTATGGACGTTACCGATGGCATGAATAACGATGAACTTGACAATGTTAAGAAAGTGTTAAGCGCCAATGTGGAGCTAAAGGAGGATGCGATTAGCATTGAAAATGCAAAAAAACCTGCATGGTACTTTACTGAGTTTGCAACAAGGGAGCGCGCTATAGCAGAAGCTATAGCAGACGGATATAAACAAACTACTATTGCTTCATATCTGAATGTTTCAAATGTTACTATCTCAAAAATATATAAAAAGTACAGACAAAAAGTACAACTGTTTAATAAGTTACGAGACAAAGGTATATTTTGGAGCTACAGTAAAAAGATTACTTACTGCGAAGCGTCAATCTCCATGTTTATAGAACATCTTTTAAAGTATGGTGATTTTGATGACATCAAGTTGGGTGTAGAGCTTTTTGGTAAAAGAGTACTCTTTAAGGTTTGGGACAAACGACTTAAAAGTGATAAGCAGTTTATTAAATTAAATCTTATGCTGGCACGCATATTCTTTGGTATGGACGTAGAGAGTAGTTATTTTAAGGAGGTAAAAAATGAACGATTTGAAAAACTTAAACTGCTTGCTTCCTAATACAAAAAAACTACTTTTAGAATTACGTGAAACCTGTCCGTTTTTAAAAAACAATGTGCTGGTCGGCGGTTCTGCTCTTACACTGCATTTATGTCATAGAAAGAGTGAGGATTTGGATTTTTTTACTTATGATAATACTTTTAACAAAGAAGAGATTTTAGAGTATATAAAGCATTTTAAACAAAAAGAGATTTTACATCAAACAGATGAACAGGTTGATTTGCTGCTCAATGGAGTGAAAGTAACGTTTTTTAATGCACGATGGAGTTTTTTGAAGCCATCAAAGATAAGTAATTTTAATCTTGCAACGATGGAGGCCATTGCTGCGATGAAGGTTAATGTACTTTTTTTAAGAGCCAAATACAGAGACTACTATGATCTGTTGTTCATTTATAGATATTTCAAAAGTTTAAAGAAAATATTTGGGTATAGCAGTAATATTTTAGAAGGTGCAACATTTAAACTTTTTAGCATTGCTTTATTGTATATAGACGATATTGACGATGACAATATTGACTATTTAGAGCCAATATTGGATATTTCCAAAGAAGAGATAAGAGATATATTTGAAAAAGCATTAATAGAAGTATCCAAGAGATAATGAAAGAGACATAATATGAAGAACAGAAAAATTGCTATTATCGGTTTGGGTTATGTGGGGTTGCCGCTTGCTCATGCTTTTGCACACAATGGCTACAGCGTTATCGGTTTTGATATTAACAAACAAAGAATAGAAGCTTTGCGTGCCGGTATTGATGCGACGATGGAGTTAACGGCAGAGCAACTGAACGAGGTTGAAGCAACACTGAGTTATTCGTTTCAAGCAGAAGATCTTCGGGAGTGCTCCATTTTTATTGTGACGGTTCCCACGCCGATTGATTCGGCAAATATGCCCGATTTGACACCGTTAATCCGATCATCGCAGATGATTGCAACACTCTTAAAAAAAGGTGACATTGTCATCTATGAATCTACAGTGTATCCCGGAGTGACCGAAGAGGTGTGTGTTCCGGAGCTGGAATCCCTTAGCCGTTTAACATACAATAAAGATTTTTTTTGCGGTTACTCTCCGGAACGTATCAATCCCGGAGACAAAGAGCATACAGTCAGTAAAATTTTAAAAGTTACGTCGGGTTCGACACCTGAAATTGCCGAAGAGGTCGATGCACTGTATCGAAGTATTATTACGGCGGGCACCTATAAGGCATCAAGCATTAAAGTGGCAGAAGCGTCTAAAGTAATTGAAAATACACAACGTGATGTCAACATCGCATTGATGAACGAGTTGGCACTGATTTTTCATACAATGCATATTGACACCAAAGAGGTTATTGAAGCGGCGGCTACAAAATGGAACTTTATTAAACTAAGTCCCGGTTTGGTCGGAGGGCACTGTATTGGCGTGGATCCGTACTATCTGACCTATAAAGCTGAAGATCTCGGTTACACGCCCAACCTTATTTTAGGAGCGCGGCAGATCAATAACGGCATGGGAAAATATGTAGCTGAACAGACTATCAAAGAGATGATTAAAGCCGATAAAAAAGTTAATCGCGCCAAAGTGCTCATTTTAGGTATGACCTTCAAAGAGAATTGTGCCGATATGCGAAATACCAAAGTAGTCGATATTATCAAAGAGCTTCACGACTACAACTGTACGGTTGATATTTATGATCCTTGGGTTGAGAAAGATCGGGCGAAGCAGTATAATATGATTGATAATCCCTTTGAAAGCATACAGCGGCGGTACGATGCGATTGTTGTGGCGGTAGCCCACTGCGCTTTTGAGTCATTTGACACGCAGGCGTATGAAAGTATCAGTACCGAGCCGGCAGTGCTCATAGATATTAAGGGTGTTTTAAAAGAGTACACATGGAGACTGTAAGCGTTGTTATTGTAGAAGACGAATGTATTGCGGCAGAGTTTTTAAAAGAGATGCTAGAAGGGCAGGGTGCTGAGGTGCTTGCCATTGTTGACAGCGGTAAAGAGGCAATTAAGGTCTGCATTGAGAAGAGACCGGATGTAGTTTTTATGGATGTGATGCTGCGTGATAATATCAGCGGCAGTGAAGCCGCCGTTGCCATCAGTCAAAAAATAACCACTAAAATTATTTTTCTAACGGCTTATGTCGATGGCGAGATGGTTGATTATGCGGTTGCTTCCGGAGCGGCAGCCTATTTGACCAAACCCTACAATGAAGCACAGATTATTGCGACACTGCGTCTGGTTACAGCAAATGACGCTCGTACGGAACCGATCGAAAATAAGCCTGAAAAGATCCGTCTTAAAGGCGGATATGTCTATATGACACGGCATCAGCGTCTGCTTAAAGACAATAAAGAGGTAGAGTTAGGACCTAAAGCCTTAAAGCTTGTCGAACTCTTGGCATCACAACCCAATATCAGCGTCTCTCATGAACAGATCTGTATGCATGTATGGGAAACATCGGTAAACGACAAAACCCTGCGTTCACTGCTCTTTCGTATTCGGCAGGCAACGGATGAAGCATTTATTAAAAATGTCAGCGGGACGGGCTATATGATACAGACTGAGTCGGTGTAGCTGATGCTCAATAGAATTATAGCTGTTATGAGTCTTGTTATAGCGGATATGATATCGTTGCTGACGGCACTGTATGTGGCGCATCTGAGCCGCTTTTTCTTAGAAAACACATCGCTTTTTTCCGGATATGATGGACATATTGAACGTTTTTTTCTTTCGGGATGGCTGTTTGTTATTTTTATTGTTATTAACGTCTCCTTGGGACTTTACACCAAGCGTAACGATTTTTGGGAGGAGCTGCGACGAAGTTATTTGGCGGCTTTTTTATTGCTCATAGCGGTTGTAATGATGTTGTTTATTACCAAATCGACCG